>Ga0099824_1005065_pt1 | contig 18729 bp, 9 predicted proteins | sample SiratrowhiteBW_FD_76837 | JGI IMG/M metagenome (GOLD analysis project Ga0099824, IMG submission 76837) | Root nodule microbial communities of legume samples collected from California, USA - Siratro white BW | ecosystem: Host-associated > Plants > Roots > Nodule | place: USA: California... | reverse complement strand
TTTTTTGTTTTAAACTTTTTTGTCGTTATTTTATACACTTTTTTTTTTTTTTTCATCTTACTTTTTCTTGTGTTTTCGAATGAAGTTTAGAGGTTATTTGGTATATGGTGTGGTTGTTACTTGTTGGTTTATTTGAGTATTTTAAACAAGTGCATTTGATGCCAAGTCCTTGATTCTCTGTTTTGGATTTCTTGGCGAATTTATGTTTGCCCTACTGCTTTTAGTTCTGGCATTGATGTTGCTTAATGGTGGCCTGCTTGGGCTTTTCCTCTGGGAAAATCTTGTATCATTCACATTAGGAGCGTTTGTTACTGGTGCAATCTACCTGAGAATAATGATTATAATAATATTAAGTATTTTCTTTGCTGATTAATTTAGGGACCAACCATGGAAAAGCGTGAAAGGAATCTTTCAAAAGTGAACCAAAAGTTGTCTTTTCTTTTTATCAGGGAAGCTCTGTGTATTGAGCGATTCCCCAGAATTAGATTCCTTTTTTTTGGTAGTGGTGCAAGATAAGTCCTTTGTAACTTTGTATGTGGCATAGGAGAAGGATATTTGTTCTAAGAATAATTATTCCATCCTAGAAAGTGTCAAAATTCTCACACAGGACACACATTATCTAACCATCCATCTTAATTCCCATTGATATGTGCAAGTAGCCAATGGATGTGAGGAATTTTGGTATGAGCATGTATCATTGTGTGTACATGTATTTAAAAATGATTCCAAGTTTAGACATGATCTCTAACAGAACAAAGATAACTTATATTTCTAGGGTATGTTTGTTGGTGCTGTGGTTTGCAGTTCTGCATTGGTTAACGAGAAGCTTAAATAAGATTAAAGGAGTTAGAAGTTTCTGGTCTAAATAATGGGACTTTTTGAACATTTCTCTTAGATGCAAAAGGTTTATCATTATATTATTAAACGCCGCATGTTATGCTTTGTTGGATGGAAATTCAATATTATTTATCTCAACTCTTGAAATGCTAATTTTCGTCATTCTTACGCAAACTTGTAAAATATTTTTGGGACTAATTTGGAGGTATGTAGAATCTTGTCTATAACACAACTAGCAACATTAGTAAAGTCCGTTGTAGTCATTGGATTGCTCAAACTCTGAAGAATTGATTTGCTAAGTAAATGTTCAAAAATATCACAGCCATATGTGGTAGTAAGCATTAAAATACTGCCCTTCTGGGGTTAAAACCCTTCTGTCAATTTTGATTTTTGAAACAGTAATTTGCATTGAAATGTATACTTTCTTTCCCTGCCAATGTTGATTTTCCTTTTGACCTATTCAAGTCTAGGATTATGCATTATATCTATATTCTTTTGCAGGTATGTAGCAGTTGGGAACGAGCCATTTTTGAAATCCTACAACAATTCATTCTTGAATATCACCTTTCCTGCTCTGCAGAACATTCAAAATGCCCTTAACGAAGCAGGTGTTGGAGACACAGTAAAGGCCACGGTACCCTTGAATGCAGATGTGTATCTGTCTCCACAAAACAATCCTGTTCCATCTGCAGGAGTATTCAGGCCTGATATCAGTGGTCTCATGACCCAGATAGTGCAATTTCTCAGCAAGAATGGTGCACCATTTACTGTCAACATTTACCCCTTCTTAAGTCTTTATGGAAACGATAATTTTCCTTTCAACTATGCCTTCTTTGACGGCATAGACAATCCGATAAACGATAATGGTACTCCATACACCAATGTGTTTGATGCAAATTTTGATACCTTGGTTGCTGCTCTCAAATCAGTGGGGTTTGGAGACCTGCCTATTCTGGTGGGGGAAGTAGGGTGGCCAACAGAAGGAGACAAGAATGCCAATGTTGGCAATGCTTTGAGGTTCTATAATGGCCTTCTGCCTAGGCTTGCAGGCAATAAGGGCACGCCGCTCCGCCCCGGACACATTGAAGTTTATCTCTTTGGACTCATTGATGAGGATGCCAAGAGCATTGCTCCGGGAAACTTTGAACGCCACTGGGGCATATTCAGATATGATGGACAACCCAAGTTCCCAATGGACCTTTCTGGTCAGAACCAAAACAAACTTCTCATAGGTGCACAGAATGTGAAGTACCTTGCTCCAAGGTGGTGCATGTTTAATCCTAATGCCAAGGATCTAACCAGTCTTCCAGATAACATCAACTATGCTTGCACCTTTGGAGATTGCACTGCACTTGGATACGGATCCTCTTGCAACAACCTTGATGCTAATGGCAATGCCTCATATGCCTTTAACATGTACTTCCAGGTGCAAAATCAGAACCCCATGGCCTGCAATTTTCAAGGTTTGGCCAAAATTACTACGGACAATATCTCAACACCCACTTGCAATTTTATCATTCAGATAGTTAATTCTTCGGCCTCTGCATTGATTCCCTCACTTGTTGCATTCTTGTTTGTTAGTTTATTCATGATCCTGTTTTGGTAGGATTTCTTTGTACATACATTAGAGATGCTATTTTTTATTTATGGTTTTATTGTTTCCTGGAGATACTCTGCTATTCTGATCTTAGTTGACAGATTCTTTCAATAAACAATTCACGTTGAGGCTGATAGTAGTGAAGTTATACATGTGGGATATTCTTATTTTTTTCTTAAATATGAAATTTTATTTAAGAAATCTCAGCTTAGTTTCATTGTTCACACTTAACTTCGAAAGTTTGCATTGGCTAAAAGAAAGAAAACTAATTGATTTGAAGCACTCCACCTTTCATATATCTATTATAAGGATAGAGAGTAAAGCAAGGTCATCGATTAGGGGAATACCGACAATGAAATGGCCAATTATCTTCAACCACACAAGAGGGAAACATTCAAATACTGGGGCCAAAAGAAAGATATTTGGAAAAATTGAAATGAAAAAAATCTGAAATTGTATAATCTTACAAGTTTTAATATGAAACAGAGATCTGAAGTTTTCAGAAATTAAGTTCAAGTTATCTATGGTAATTAACTTGATGCGTAGCATTAGCATGGTGCCTTCATTCAGTAAGCAAATATTCAAATTAGTCTTTTATTTTAAAGATGCCGACACATTAATTTCCTTTCTAGAATGGTTTTAAACAGTATGATAAAATTCTGTGTTAAATATTTAACTCACAGTTTCTGAAACTAGGAACATTTTTAGATTTAAAATTAAATTGATGTGAAGTTTGAATGTTGTGAAACTAAATTTGTGGGAAAGATAATTGAAGAGGCTTGATTTCTAGAGGGCTCTTCACTATTATTATTTTGATTACACCTGTAGCCGTTATATTTGAATTGGGCCAAATCTAATCACCCATTCACACAATGAAAGTGCATGCCCAGCTCCCTGTACTTTTTGGAATCAAATTATATTTAGCTACCTGTTCCTCTTTCTCCTCTTCATGTGATCATATCATGGTGGGACCATATTGGTTTTGGGGAGGCAGACAAAGAAATTGAAACTCATTGGCAGAGGTTGCTTTCAAGTTTCAATTATGAATGTATCCTCCAACACCTACCAAGCTCCATATGGGGTATTTGGTTGATGTGATCTATGTCATAAAATAGCACTGATTATGTACCCCCATACTGGGTGTAGATAGGTGCAGCTGCAGAAAGATAAAAACTTCAAACAAAAAAAACAATCAAAGATATTACACAAGCACTTTTTTTTAATTATGTCAACAAATTTAAAGGAAATTTGGTAAAAGGAAAAAAGGGTGAGAGACTGGTACATTAATACATGTAGCACCACCTAAGCCTGCTGCATATTTGAACCTACCTAGCTGTTATTATTCCTGATAAAGTGACGGATGCATTTTTCATTTTTGAGTCTCCATTTTTCTTTTGACTTTTGTTGCTAATAATTAGAGACCATTTAAACATCTTTTCAATAATTCATATTCTTTACAGCTCTAAGAAAGGGTCATTCTGTTCGGTGCTGGTGACATGCTCATATTCCATCATGTGCACTGTGGCACGGGTTAAAGTTGTTAACTTTTGTACCTACTATGTATTGGACACAGACCCAGAGAGCCTCATAATCAGCAATTCCACCTTTGACTGAGCCTCAGATTTCAAATTTAAATTTTGGGATTAGTGAGAATTTGATGGATTAATTACGTTAGTAACAGTGTTATCAATTGTTTCAAAATGGGTATCTTTTAAAATCATAATAGTGGCTCCAATCTCCAACAAGTCTATGTCTTTATACGGTTGCTGCAATCTAGTACTGTGAAGAGTCAGGTGCATGGTTTATGGTGTGTGATGTGTGATGTGTCAATCCAATGTCGGCTTGGATTTGGAACAAGGAATCATGAGAATCTATGGAATATTTTGACAAAAACAACAGTTTAAATTAACGTCCTACAAAAGTGTGAGTCATTGCTTTTTAAATTTACATTAAAGATTATGAGAACAGAAAAAGAAAAAAATACTAACAAACAAATGAACATATCAGAGGATGCTACATACTGTCTGCACATGCCATATTGATCTCATGGTTCACGATTTAAAAGATGAATCTGAGATCATGAGAATATAGCTAGTTAATTATGAGATTAAGATAAGTTATTCATAATATTATTAAGGTTAATCACTTATTATACACTTTAAAGTTAAGAAGAAGATACACTTAAATTCTTGACTCTTAGATAGTGTGTGACTGAATGTACAGGAACATTTCTAATAGTAAAGTTCTTGATTTGAGTGAGTATTTTGAAATGTGAATTTTTTTAATCTTTTGAGTCATTTTGAAACCTGCAAATGAGAGGTGTGAAAGAGTTTAGGGATTCTTTGTTTTGGACATATAGAATATTCGTTGAAAACAAGTTTCTCAAACTTTTGAGCTAAAATGTGTATTTTATTGACTATGGAATTATTTTAGTAAGAAAAACCATGGAATAAAATTAAAAACCACACAAGCACAATGGAATAAAAAAAAAAAGGACAAAAAGAAAATTCCCTCACTAGTGGATGCAACTGATTGAAATTTCCCATATTGATTTTCAAATACAACAGGTTACTGTCTTTTTTATAGGATAAGTTTAACAATAAATATTAATAAAACTGCATTCTTGATGTTAAAGGAATAGAAATCAGCTGTATTGCCCTTAGGTTGAGCAACTATTGCACCTACATTTCAACACAGTAATTCTTGACCTTTCAAAAATTAACAAGCAGTGCTATAGCTTAATGTAAAATTAACACTTATGGGATGATTTAATTTTAACTAATATTGTTCTGTAGCAATGAAAAACTGATTAATTCATATTTTTTTGGGTTATTAGTTTCCATATATTTTGAAACTGTATGTCAATGTGTTTGAATAACTTATGGAAAATAATTTTTTTACTCAATACAATGATAAATTTTTGCAAATTATTTTTATGAAAATACTTTGCTTTTCCATATGTGTCATTTCTAAAATTCTTCTTAGACATATTACTTTTTTTTTGCACAATTATGTTATGCTTTCACGGTTGATCACGCAAATTAGTAGTTGCACCTGTTCCTAGATGAAATGCAAACCTTAGCATGTTTTAGCTTTTTATCTTCAACCCAAATATTTTCTGTTTATCCAAAAAAACATCAAATTAGTGTTATTAATATAAAACTTTTATATTGAGTTAAATCTACTTTATTTCTTCACGTACACTTGCTTGCTTGTTTCTATTCTTCTTCAACTACACTGACACTGGTTTTAAATTTCTTCAAATGTAATCAACATATTTGATAAAAAAGGTCTTAAGCATTTATCTGAAGAAAATTAAGACATAAGAGGTTGTTCAAGTAAAATTTTCAGAAAGTACGGCTTTCACAATAAGTATTGTTCTTTAATATTCTTTAATAATAGGACACTTGGTACATGACTCCCTAAACTTCATGTAAATATTTATTTATTCTTTAATTTCTACTTTTTCCTCTCAGAATCCAACAATTTGATTATCATGAAGTTGTACAACATTTTCTAATAACACCTCTCCTTAATCATGTTACAATTACACTTTACTTCGAAATCAGAAAAAAAATGGATTAAATCAAAAATAAGGAAAATGAAGACTTATCTTGATCAAAATTATAATTGTTTTATTTTATTTAATTTTTTGTGATAAGTGACATACATACTAAAATTTAGTTAAAACATTCTTAACTAAAGTAGGGTTTATTTTGAGGAAGTTAAACTTTAACCAAATTATATCTCTTCTAATAGTAATTGTAGAGTCTAGCTGACCAAACTCCAGGTAGATATTCCAAGTGAATATTTACTTATAGAAAGTTAATAAGAACATTTTATGTAAAATTAGTCTTTATTTATAAGTATTTTTGAGATCAGAATTAGATTATTCCTAATAAATAAAAATGATTCATAATAAATAAAAGTTATAGTGATAAATAAGAATTAGGGTTGATTGTAGAATATTTGTCATAAAATTAATCATTATAAAGATATTAATAATTATGGTAAAATATATTAAATAAGATTAAATTGTGATTTTGTTTGAATATGATACTAATAGGACACAAAAATAATACATAATAATATAACTATAACTATGAAAGATCACAACACATATTTAAAGAATGACCTTTCAGTTCTTCAAATCCTTAAATTCATCTATAATTGAACAAAAATTATATTTGGAGACAGTGAATACCAAAAGAGAAATAAATGATAAATAAGTAATAGTTAAATATTGCTTATAAAAAACTTATGATAATGTCCTTAAAAAGAATTTTGATACAAAAATATTTTTGAAAATAAAAAACACTTAAATTAGTTAGAGTGTCACAACTTAATAAAAAAGATAAGATATAACTATTCAAGTTCTTATATTTCCAAACCTTCTTCACATATAAGAAATAAAAATTCTTTTTACATGAGAAATAAGAACTCATGTATAAGAAATACTATAATATGAAGCTAACATCTCACTGTCAAGTTGATGAAGAGAGAATTACAAATGAGAAATGGATAGAAACAATGAATTGGTGTTTTACCTCATATAAGAAATAAAATAGAACTAAATAATGAAAAATAATGAGTTTATATTTTAGGGTTTAGGATTTATGTTTTACTATATATAAAAGAAAACTAAATGTACAAGTAAAGAAAGTAAATATAAAAAAATGGCTTAATTTTCTTCTCTATTCATTTAATCAATTTCTTTTATTTTCTTTATTATATATAATTTTATATGTTAATATTAATTAAAATTAAATGAGGTAAGGAATTCTAAAAGAATTCGGGAAAGGGAGGGGGTGACATCCCTCCCACAATCTCTTGTGAGGTTTCTTATTAACCTCAATGAATTTTGAATCTAACTAGGACATGGACATAATTCAGGTTACAAAAATCAAAATTTGATGATTCTAAAATAAGGTGAAAACTCACAATTTTTCATGTAATATTTTAGAGTCTGAATCATTGCAAAAACTTCATAACTTAGACTTATGATTAAAAAAATTAACTTATTTTAAATTTGCAAGATGAAATTATTAGTATTGAGAAATAGAAATTCTAAAAGAACTACAGTTAAAAAATAAAGGTAACCATCACAAATAATGATTTTGATAAACCTTGACTATATACAAAAATTATTCCTAATATGATCAAATAAGTTATATAGAAATTTTGATGAAGTTTTTCTCCCTTCAATTGATAACTAAAAAATTTGTCTTTTCTATTTATTTTGAAATAATTTGTACAATTCAATTCCCTTATACTTGGTTAGAAATGTATATAAAAATATAAAATTTTAATATAAATGTAATCAATATGTCTTAATGGCTATAATGGTTAAATGAGGCATAGAAAAACAACATAATCAAATTTCTAAACATAAAATATGACAATGTATAAAGTTTAATTTCTGTATAAGATCACTGTAAAAAAAAAAGTATATTAGAAAGAAAAAAAAAACATGATTCATACAGTTTATAAGATAGTTATTATAAAAATGATAATCTGTCATATACAATAAATTATAATTAGATAATAATAAATATTTTTTTAATAATTATTGGCTAACTTTTTAATTGAAATATTGGCGTAATTATTTGGGATTAATAATTAAAGACATCTTTGTCAAAAAGTGAAATTCAATTAGGTAGAAGGTGTTTTCTTTTGTTACCCAATATATGCACATTAATGTAAACATAAATTCATTGGGAATGTAAATCTTACCTAGTTATCCAACCATCTTTTTTTTTTTTTTTCTTCAATATATTAGTATTGTTTTAATTATATAGGTCCTCTCTACCTTAAAAAATCATCTAGACGCACTTTTGGGGGACTTTGATGGAGATCCCTAATAAAGGTTTTCAATAGATTAATAGCTCCAATTTGTAAAACCTATGAAAACGAAAAAGTATTTACAGTTTAGAAAGGTTTCATTTCAAAATAAGATTTAATTAAATTTTAAATTTTTATTAAAAGATTACTCTATTAGATGTTTCAGATTTTTTTAATTTTATCTAAATATTTTATTATTTGATATGTTATGATACTTTTTTTTTTGTTTTTAATTTGCCGTTGAGCTTATGTATTTTCTTTTTTAGTTATCTTTAACTTATCTCACTTTTTAGAAAAAAAAATGAATAAATTGACTTATCAAATAAATAAAATTAAAAAAAATGTTTGATATGTTAGAAAAAAATAATATTCGAATAATCTTGTTGATGGTAAAATAAAATGAAAATACTTTAAAAAAAGAAAAGAAATATTTTAAATATTTAATAGAATAATTTTTTTTAATATGTTCTCCATTAAAAATATACAAAACTTATTAATCATTCCATTCTCATTTACAAAAGATAAGACATTAACAAATTCTAGTTTACCTACTTATGAGTTTAAAATTTTAATATTTTTTTTTATCTTTATTAAATTTTAATAAAATTAATTTGTTAGACTTTTTAAATAATTTTAATTTACAGATATATTTTAAATAATTTACATATTAAGTTTATATTTTAATTTAAACAATGCATGAAAAACAAGTTTTCAAAAATCATAGTTAATAATGATATTATATTTTTAGTTAAAATTTTGAGTTTTATGTTTTTATTCAATTATTTTATAAATTAAGTAATAAAGGATTAATTTATATTTATATAATTTTAAAATTAGAATATAAATATAACCTTTTAATATATACCAGTAAAAATGTTGTAAATGTGTATTCACATTTTTATCATATTAAAATAATATAATTTAAAAATATATACAATTTTATAAAAATAATATTAAAATAATATAATTTAAAAATATATATAGTATTGAAAAAATTATATTATAGCTATTTTTAAAAAAAGGTAAATTATTCAATTATTTTAGAATAGAAAAATTTAATTAGTTATTTTATTAAATTAATAAATTAGTTTTTATTTATTAAAAATAATATTATTTAATTAAAAAAAATTGACATACAAATGTCTTTCATATAATGATAATATAAGCTTGAATCTGTACCTACAGTCCAAAATTATTTTTCATCTCTACTAAAAATATTTAATATCAAAGTCCTTTAATATAAAAAAAAGTTAATAAATTGTCAAATTTAAACCACTATATCTTGTTATCATATTAATAGTTAAAACTACATCAAATTTAAATAACTTGATTAATAGTTTTAAGGTTTTAATTAATTTTCAAAATTAGTATTTTTCTTATTTTGATTTTATATTTTAAGTGATGATTATATCATATATTTAGAAATAAAAATAAAAATAATAATAATTTGGAGAGACTTCAATGGTATTTTAAATAAATGTTTAGACTTATTTACAATTTTTATTTATTTTAAGGATAACTAGGACTATAATATATAGTTTTAAAAAATAAATTTATTATTTATTTTTAGAATAAAAGAATTATATATATGTGTGTGTGAGAGAGAGATAAGACAAGAAAATAAATTATAATCGTGTCTAATATATAATAAAGTGAATAATGATAAGTGTAACTATCTTATATATAATAAGTAAATATACTATATAACTAATTAATTATTTTTTATTCAACATATTACTTAATATCAGTGTATAAAAAACAATGTTGATAAATGTTTTTTAACCATTAATTCACTCTTAAAATTCAACTTAATCATCTCATGAATAAAACATTTCTTTTAAGAAACATGTTATTAACGGATATGTTAACAACTTTATTTTAAGATTTATATGATTCACATTTTATATATATATATATAAAGATGTAAGAATGTTAACAAAGATGTAAGATGCTACCGAGTAATTTCTCTTTGACCTACGCTAAATAATATAAACATCACTATTTTAAAAAAAAATTAACACATTTTTTAAAATATTTTTTTCTGTTAATTAACAAAATCATGTTAAACCAATTACCTTCACAGTTAAACTCTTAAAATAAGAAATAAAAATTACTTAATCTAGCAAATCTCATTTAAATTTTAATAGTAAAAAGTATCTTAAAATGTAATTTGTTAATATTTCTATTATTTTCAATATAATTTTAAATTTGTCATTATTTGAATAATTATCTTATTTATTATGTAATTCGTTAATGAAAATAGTGTAAGACAAAATATATTTTAAAGTTTGATATCTAATACATGTTGTCTTACTGTAGAATATTTTTTTTGAATGATAAATTTATAAGAATGATTCTAAATTGCAAGTGGATGCACGTAGTTGACTTTATAAAACAATTCAAGAGATAGGGTAGGAGTTTGCCTTCCTTTGGAAAATATATTATAGATAATAATTGTTTCAAGAAGTTATTTCTAGAAGTTAGAAGATGTGTTGTGAGCTTATATTGAAAGAAACAATTAGTTCTAAAAAGGATATTAGTTCTTAGAAAGGACATTTAAATACAACTTTAAAATTACTTTAGAAAATTTTGATAAGTTTAATGCAATAGACGTTTGTAGAGATGTTTAAAGATTTTGAAACATATTCACAATGTAACAGAGAAAGTAGTGAACACTTGATTTATCTTAGTTTATCTCAATTTGAAAAAAAATATTTGGGTGATAGGCTCAGATGAGTATAATTTGATTCTTGTATTGAAGATTTTTTTGATAAATTTTTAGGCAAGTGTGTCTCATTATGATGATGGTACTTTAAAAGGACCGTCTGTGATGTACTCATGTTTAAAAATATTTTCGCTAGAAGGGGAATGTATCAATGTGAAAGAGGGATGACTCTCACTTGAAGGGAAGATTGTTATGTATCCAAGTGTAAGTCTAAGTCTCACATTGTATAGAAATGAGAAAGTTATACACAATATAAGAAAGAAGACCCACAAACTCATTGTCTCATGGTTTTGGGTTAAAAGTGATGTCACTTCCTTGTATGGGTCTAACTTGACTTTCACTTAAGAAGACAAAATTATAATCCTTGCTTCTAAAATTTTAACTTTACAACAGTAGTGAAAATTACAAATAAAACTCATTGTAGACATCTATTAGACACAACTCATTGTAGACATCTATTAGACACAACAACATAGTTAAGCATTCAAAAGCTTTGAAACCTTCATGCAAGTTCACATAAGACATGTGTTTCATTACGTGTATCTATATGTAGAAATTTTCTTTTATAAGTATTCTAAATTGGACTCTTCTCTGCTTTTTCAATAACACCACTTTAAGCATACAAACTCTAATGAGCTATGTCAAAATTATCCTTGATATGTGTTTTTGATAAGCTTGTTCCCATTCGAATTTCTTTCATCATTAAGATATGTCATGTGTTGAACATTTGTATTTTATGTCTCAAGTATTTATCTTACCTCTTATTTTCAGACTTCAAGAGATATCTTTTAAGTTTTTTTACACATATATCTTGAAGACTTTCTCTGCTCATGATATGTGCCTTAACTTGTCTTCAAAGTCTTCATCTAAGCTTTTCCAACAAAGTGTCATGCATTGAGTTAGACTTCTACTAATACATGTTTCACACTTATGCAAGTTGTTAGACACTTTGATTAAAACGCGTGTTATCATAAAAATTCGTATATACCTTAACATAAATATCTCATTTTAGTAATATCAGAGTGAGATGTAAGTATTATTTTTGCAGTTGGAGATTGTTGATCCAACATGATATTAAGGTAACAACATATGCAAATATTGAGTTAACAAATTTTTTTGCAGGGTGTTTTAAGACATTGTGAAGCAAAGCAGGTTACAATTTTCTTAGCCTAGGAAAGTATTAATGAAGAACATTGGAGTCGTGTATTTGAGTGTGATGGATGTGGTGTTGTAGTTTATGAAGGTTAGAAAGCATTGGTGGTTGTAGAAATATTTATTTAGGTTATTATAGCATTTTTTTTAGATAATGTTGAAGCCTTATATGAGAAAGAAGTAAACATCATATGTATGGATGGTTAAGGCAATGGAACAGAGGCTTTGTTTTGAAGATGAGATAATCTACTATAATATTGTATTGAGAAGTGAAACAAAGTTAATATAGTTGGGGTTATATTAAACAAAGTCACAACTCATTCTAAGATTAGACAAAGTATTATTTCAGTGCATTACCGAGCAAAACCATCACACCTTCTAGGTAAGATAACATGTCAAAAGAAAGGGTATGACAACTCAGATGTTGTGGTTGAGTATGCATAAAGGGACTTAACTTGTTGAGATCTATGATATTTTATATATAAACAATAATAAGTTAATATCCCAACGAATTTATACAACTTATTAACACCTATTTTTGTCATTTCTTGCCTCTTTTCTTTATCGTTACAAAACTATTTGTTCTAATTATCACGTTACCCTTAAAATAAGATTTTTAAATGATTGTATACTATGTTAAAATATTATTAATTTTTATTTGTGTTACTTTAAAATCTATAATCTATAGTATATGAATTAGGAAAAGATGATTCAAACTTAAACAAGTTAAGTCAATGTTCCCATATTTATTACTAGATAACTTTTTTTCTTTTTCCAAATTATTGTTTTCATGGTAGTGTTATTTACTATATAAGTCCTTCTATACACTTGTATGCATTTTGATGTATTAAAAAAGTATTAGTATAAATAACATCTTATAATTTAATTTAATTGTTTTTCATGTCAAAGTTATCACATCCTAAGAATATTTTGACAATTTTTTTGTCTGTGCTAATGTAAATCTTCAACATGATACTAAATATTAATAACACTTTATTCATCTTAGACTTCTATTTAAATACTTTCAAATACTCCACTAAACTTTGGTTTGCATAGTATCTTTCAAACCCTCGAATCTATCTTGAATGTTCTTTTATATTACTAAAAATGAGTAGAAATCCAACCCTCATTGACTTAAATTCATTCTTAATCTTGTTGAACCCAATTTTTCTGGTATAACAACAGTAGAAAAAGCATTTTTAACGACATTTGATTTGACTTTTGAACCATTCACCATTTCAATTTTATTTTAATTTTATCTTTTATTTGAATAATTTGAGTTTTAACTTGTTACTTATTGTCAGCTTGTTAGGTTCAAAATTTAAATTAATTAAAAGGTTAAAGTCAGAGTAAACCATTCAACAACCAAGTGATGTCAGATACACTGAAATTGACTATTAAAAATTTAAATTAATTGTGACAACTATTCACTATCACAAAATTTCAGCATTTAAGCTAAGAAATATGACATTATATCTAAATTAGCACCGCACTTCCCTAACCAAACAAATACTGTAACATCTCTAGAGTCAATTTATGATGTGACATTACTAACTAAAATTGTCAATTGTAATCTAAACATCCTGTAGAATAACTAATCAGGTCGCATAATTATTTTACAGTATACTTGTTAAACAAATGTCTTAATTTATTTTTTCAAAATTCTTATCAAAATACTTTTCATTTTTTATTTTAATAAATTAATGTAAAGAACAATTATTTGGTTACAGTTATATGTCTATGATAAGCGTTATACATAAAGTTCTAAGTTTAAAATCTGAATTTAAAAAAAAAAAACTCTTTAGAAACATATTATATAATATAAAAATTTAAAACCATGAATTATAAGAATAAAGAATTATTTTTATTTTAAAAGTAAGTTTATTTAACAAATTTAGATAAAAAAATATGATTAAAGTGTGCTTTTATAAATTTTTATTGAAGTAACAGCATAGTGAGAAAAAAAAAGTAAATTAAATTTCTATGACAATATAATAGTCTAAAAGTCATTATTGAAATTGATCTTCTTACTGAATTCTTCACTAAAATTTTGCAGAGAGAAAGTTTTTATTAGGGAATTTTTATATAACTACCATTTTCCAAAAAATATGTTAAACATATGAAACATTTTTATGACATTCTTAAAAAAATATATAATTATCCGAAAGAGAGAAAAAAAAAAGAAAAAAAAAACTCTACACTAAATCTTGGTTGTGGTATGATTTTCCAGCTTGAAGTTTGTCCTCTTAACAGGATGGAATAAAATGGATTGGAGGGTAGAGAACTGACAAGAATTTCTTGAAGAAGCTGTTTCCCATATATGCCCTATTTTTAGAAATGGAATCAAATCATACTAACGCAGAAGAATAAAATGATGAAATTTGAGGAATTCTGATCATCTTCCATTTTTTTTTTTCGATTTGGCGTAATATTTTTTTTTTAGATTTATCAAAATCAGTAAATATATTTATTTTTTAGGAAAACAAGTAAGTTGTGTTTGGGTGACAACTCCGAAATGAAAAAAGTTATATATCAAATTTCATTATTGCTTTTTTTAATTTATTTTATATAATAAATTATTTATATTTAATTACAAATCTAATTATTATTATTTTTATTTAATGGTGCATTTCTTATTTTGAATTTCTTACACTATAATTCCTTAACATGATTCATTTAATCAATAAATTACAAGATAAAATAAAAAACAACATGAAATAAATTTTTTTTTCATAAAAATAATATCACAATGTTAAATTTACCCATTTTAATAATATTGTACCAAAAGGGTAAGAAAGACCTCCACTTTGCTTAGCTTGAGGAGAGTCTTGAGGAATTGAAAGTCACGTGCATGTGCATATTTCGTAATGGATGATGACCTTATCTTCTATGTGACAGTGCATGCCAACTGCCTAGTATAAATAAATTAAGACCATTCCCACATGCTTATACTGACACAATACGATACCTATTTCTACAAATTTCACGTCTTTGTTGTTTTAAAGAAATATTCAAAGGTAAATTCGCCCAAACCAAAATGGGAAAGAAGGGCAAAGTCAAGGAACTGCAAATCATTCACTATTTACATACATACCCTTCCTCTTATCTCTATCTATTCTTTACCTTTTGCTTCTACAATCTTAAGCCAGATAATACAAATACAAAAGGAAAAAACTGGTTAAGACTTCATCAATTGTACATTCCCTTTGTAACAGACTCTTCATTATTTGTTTGTCACTTCTTTTGATGGAGGCTTTTGGTTTTGTAAATTTATTTAGAAGTGAAGAATGTGTTAACATTTGTTGTGAGAATAAGTAGCCCTATATGAAAGTGCAATGCAAATGGGTTGAAGGAAGGGAAGGAGAAGATAAAAGTGGATATTGAATGATATAAATGTGGCTATAATGAATCATAGCACTAATGAGTCTCCCTTAATAGTATCTCTGTTTGCAAATAGTTTGTTCCTAACAGTTGAAGTTTGATTTACATAAAAATAGAGGGCTAACAACCACTCCTACTACTGGTCAGTAGAAATGGAAGGGTAAACAGCCATCCTCATCTCCATGACTTTCTTGTGGGAATTGGAGTGCAAGTAGCTAACAAAAGTGGGACTCTTGGCTGGCCTATACTCTGGTAGCAACCTACCAGACTTGTACCTAACTCCACATGCATTGCAAAGTGTCTTTGGACCTAATGGTCCTGCCCTCCACTGTGGGGTCCTCTGAGCCAAGCAATGGCTGCACCTCCTTGCCATTCCTTGTTGACAGTTGCTACCTTCAACCTCAGACTCCTCAAACCTTTCCTTTACCCTCTTCTCCACCACTTCCCTCACATCTTGCTCCTCCTTTGGCTTAGGCATGATCAGTTCACTGTCAGCCAACCAATAAGCCTGTTTGAGTAGAGGAGGGTCTGAACTCAAGGCTTCATTTTGGGGGTTCAAATGGTGTGACCATATGCTTAAAGGGTCCTTGGTTCTAGGGGCTGAAAGCCTCTTCCTTTTGCTCCTGGCCTTCCCTGGCACAGCAAAATTTTGCAAAGGAGACTCATTTTGTTGGTGGGGTCTCTTCAATGTGCCTGAAGAAGGGTTGGTGCCTGTGCTTGTGCTTGTAGTCTTAACCCCAGCAGGTCCCAAGACAAAGCTTGGGGGACTTGAAAAGCAGTCTTCAACAAACTCAGAAAGCCACTCCAACTCAACATCCACTTCCTACACATGTTTGGTGGAACAATCCAAAATATAGTGAGAAAATCATCTCAGAAATAACTATATAAACAGTTAAAAACACCACAAACCATAGCTTGAGTGGTATAACACTAAAGCTACAAAATATAGTAAAGAATTAGTTAGCCAAAACAAAGCAAACACTTTCTCAAACCAAGAAAAAAGCCATGATAGTAGAACTTGCAAAAGAACCATGAGTGTCATGGTAAATTAAGCTAGAACAGTCCCAAAAGCAGAAAAAAGATAAGGAGAAAAAGAAGAAGGCAACATTAAAGTAATCCACTGACCGTGTTCTGAGCAGAGAAGAGGTCATCAAGGCTGCTTGAGCAAGAAGGGGCAAAGACCTGCTCTTGGTGGCATTCAGCTGAAACTGATACATTTTGGCACATATTCATGTTCATGAGGCCAAAACTTAAGAGTGTGTAATTTTGAAGCAACAAGAGAGGGGAGTGAAAGAGAAGAAATAGAGAGAGAGAGAGAGAGCCAAAATTGGTGTTCCAAGTTAGAACTGAAGCTTTGTCTGAGGGCACCCTTTATTATTATGGGCTTGGTTTTTTGTCGGCAGATAAAAGGTTAAAAGCAAAAAGAAAACAAATCAAAATTATCACTCAGAAAGCTCACATCACTATCTCATGCAGACATATACCAATCACCATCTCTCATCTCACATTAACCTTGTTTACCCCAAAACACCATTTAGTTATTTGTATATTCGTTGCTTACCTTTCTCATTTTCCTCTTCTGTTATTCCCTCCCTTTTTTTCTTCCTTTGGCATGCAAATGGAATAAACTACAATTTTTTTTTTCTGCATCAAGCAAAATAAAGTTGGTAATTTGTTTTTGGAAATAATTTTGGTTTGTGTGGAGGGTAAAATATTGAGAGTGCAGTTAGGTTTGCAGACAGAAGTAACTATTAGATGCTACCCTTTCACTTTTGCTTTGCTAAACCTCTCAAAAGATGCATTGGAAGAGTCCAAGATAACAGGGCTCAGACTGCTTCTGCCAGTTTCAGATTCATTTTAAATGTTTTAACATTCAGACTCTTCCAAAATCTTTTGACTTTTGACAAGTTTTAGTGCCTTCAATTTTGTGGTCCTATCACAGGGAGGGAAGGTAAAGTTTATCAATACATAACATAACACAGTGAAAATTATACTTTAACTAACCTATTTTTCATTCTCAATCTAATTAGCTATCCACTGTATTAAATTTTGTTAATCTAACACATGTATAATTATAGTGAAAGTGTTACTTTTGTAAAGTGTGTAAATTAATTGATGGAAGACTTTTTCTAATATAATAATATATCTTCTATTTTTTAGAAAATTATTTATGTTAAGAATCAAACTCATTTTCAAAGTAACTATTTATATTGACTTTAAGGATTTTGGTAACGCGCATAAATTAAAAGTATTGAAAAAAAAACTATTAATTGGAATATTTAAATGCTCAGTTCAAAAGTGGTGAGTAATAATATTGTTTTGTATTTAAAAAAATTTAATGATAAATGTATTATTTTAAAACGATACCATTTTATTTTATTATATAATTATAAAAAATTGTATTTGTATCTTCTAAAACTGTAACTACACTCATTTATGATTAGGATTAACGTTGTCCACGTTCCACCGTAGTCAGTGGTGTTTTCTTCACCAACGTTATCAGAGGATTGTGATTTGTCAATTGCTTTTATCCATCTGTTTCAAGGAATTCTTTAATTTCCCCTTTTTATCCAAGTCAAAGAATCTGTTGTAAATTAAGCTTGAAATGTTCAAATAAGACTCACTGCTCAGTGATAATGTTGCTTGGTTTTTGAAAGAAATGTATATTGTTTTCTATGGTTTTTTATAGATACAAAATTTATGAATAAAAAATAATTTGTATGAAATTTTTTTAGATTAATAATAATGATGATTTTTAATTTGAATGTTAGATGTTAATGAAAGAGTTAAAATCGTATCAATAAAACATATTATATTAGAATAATTCATTTCTAGTAGTATATCAAGAAACTATATTTGATTTTTTTTATAATTATTATTATATAACTTTGATAAACATATTAATGTTGCAACATTAAACAAAAACTGGGCTGGTAAGATTTGTAAGACTTGTTAAGAAAGCCATATTAAAAACATCTAAATAAATTATAACAAATGTAAGAGGTAAACATAAAAACATTTTTCTCTACTTTTATCCTTCCCTCTAGACAGTTTTATGGATATACCTTAATTCTTATGTTCCCTTTATTATTCTAACCTTCATCGACATATTATTTTCAATACAATTTTCTTGTCAATAATATATATATATATATATATATATATATATATATATATATATATATATATAAAATAT
>Ga0099824_1005064_pt1 | contig 18730 bp, 4 predicted proteins | sample SiratrowhiteBW_FD_76837 | JGI IMG/M metagenome (GOLD analysis project Ga0099824, IMG submission 76837) | Root nodule microbial communities of legume samples collected from California, USA - Siratro white BW | ecosystem: Host-associated > Plants > Roots > Nodule | place: USA: California... | reverse complement strand
TTTTTCTTATAATCAAAATAATTTAATTTTATTTTTTTTTTTTTTTTTCATTTTTTCCATTCTCTTTTTTACAAGGTTAAATGAATCATTTATCTAAAAGAGACCTGTTCTATTTCAAATTGGTTTGTTATCGTTTTAACATTAAAAACTATATTTTAATTGACAATTTTTTTAACAAATTTACTCCTGTTAAACATTATTGTCCTCACAATATGTTTACAGAAAATAAAAATAGAATAAAGATATTTTAATATAATTGACCTCTAATAATACTTATGTTAAGTGTTTTCTTAATCAAATGTAAATGGATTTAAAAAGGGGAATACAAAATTAAGAATGAGGTTTATTAACAAAAGAATAGACTCACGTGCTTTCTGATTTTAAACAAATTTTTTTTTTTTGTTAAAAAATGTTAGAGAATTTATTACTAACACGCACTTTTCTTTATTTTAACTGCCTCAGTTTAGAATCATAAAAAATGTTTCTTAAAGGATCATAATCATAAAAAATATGTTAACACACTTTTTTTAGGACATTCTTTTATTCTTTTATAACGTTTGATAATTAAGGGTAGCTTCTGTCCAATGTAAATTTGATATTTATATTGATACATTATCGTCCAATGCAGTTTTGTCCATTATATTTTGAGAATATTATGTAAGATACAAGTGCCACGTGGATGTTACTCTAATGTAAGACAGAACAATATGATGTGCTTTTATATCATGGAAGCATCATGATGAAACAGTATTAATCATAAGCAACAACCATGGTAAAGTTCAGCCACATTTTCAGATAAGCTAATAAACCTTCATTTTCACTTTACAATTTATGAAAATAAAATTCTTAATATACTTTCCAAATATTTTTCTTAGTGTGTTTTTCAAATATACTCTGCTAGTGTAATATGCTGCGTTGGTAAAGTCTTGATGGTTATGTTTATGCAAATCTTGATATTGGTTTTGGTGCATGTGTTAGTGGCAGTGGCTCAAGTATCTGACTCGTTGAAAATTCAACCCAAGTGTTGGTCTTGATGCACAGATCATAGGGTTGGTCTTGGTCATGGTGTTGACCCTAGCGGGTTTGGGGTTGGTTCATGTGTGAACTGACTTGATTTCTGAGAAGAAAAAAGTTTTGGCTACTGACAAAAGATTATTCAATTTTTTTTTTCTTTTTGCTGGTGTTTCATTTCTTGCCTTTTTAATTCATTTACTTGATTCTTAGTTTTGATTTGAGGTTTTTTTTTTCACTCATTTTCTTATTTGTTCTTTGTTTTTTTCACTCATATTTGTTGTGAGATATATATGTTTTAACAGAAATTGTAAACTATGAAGGTTTTTAAGGAGTTTCTTAATTTTGAAGGAATTTCTTCTACTACAGCAAGAATTAAAAGTTCTTTGTTAGATGTCCAAATTAATTGATTTTATTAGACACTGAGATAAATTTAGATTTTTTTTTTTGTTATTAAAGTGTCTTTTTTCACATTTTTATTCTTCTTTTAAATTCGTTGTCGTTCCTTTTTAGATAGTTTATCTCATGGTACGATGGTTTATGTTGATTTATCGTATACACATAGTGGAAGACCTGTCTTCTATACTATTATCTTGATTCCATAACTTTCTCACTCAATATCAGAGAAAAAATATATTATTTACTTCGGATGAAACAATAAAATAAGATGACATCAATTGAAGAAAAAAAACTTATAAAAAACAATTATTTTTACAAATGTTAATAACAAAAATTGTCTAACATTTTTTGAAAAACATCTATCAACATACTCTATAAGTATACTTTTACTAACATTAATTGAAAAATAACCTTAACTTATAATAAATTATAATTAAAATTATAATTAAATTATAATAAATTATAAGTAATATTGGTCAAAACAACTGTAATTCATATCAATAAAATAGAAAATAATTAAAATAATTTCAACTTGGTCTATAACAATAAATTATGTTTGACAATAATAAAAAGATATCATTGATGTTATTTAAAAAAAAATCTAGTTAATATTATTTTCCTATAAGTAAAAAAAAAATATATGTTTAGTTAATAAAACTCAAATTATATTCAACTTCATGAAATCTTGATTAAAGATGGATTAATAACATTTTTACCTTATTCACAACTATTTGTGGTCAAAGTTGAGTCAATAACACCACAAATAAAATCATCTTAATGGATATTGCACCAACAACTCCTCACTTGTAATAACAACATCACACTAAAGTTAATCCAAAATGAGTATTAAGAGAGAACCATAAATGAAAAAAATGTAAAGTGTACCCAAAATTTAAAATTACTACTTCTTAAACAAAATTTGAAGTTTTATAACTTTAGATAATGAAACTACTCATTAATTTATAGAATTTTAATTTTTTTTAAATTCTTATTTAATCAAATTCTATATTGAAAACAAATTACCTCCTAAAAACTATCTCTCTAAACACACTATTTATAAAATATTGTTTTAAAAAAATTATTACATGTAACTGTTATCTTAAAATTATATATTTATCACTTTATATTATTACTCATGATATGTATTGATATATTACAAATACAATTATTTTATATTAATTTAAAATGTTGTAAAAGTAAAAAAGAATAATGATTATTTTTCTATATTAGAAATAATGTTTGCATATGTAAATGTATAATAAATATAATATATTGTATATAGTGATATATAATATATACCTAAAATAATATATAAAAATATATTCAATATATTATTTTGTATAACATTTACAATAACTTGACATTAAATTAAAAATATAGCATTAATAAAATGTTTTTAAAGTTTAATAATCATTGATAAAACATTTTTAAAATAATACTTGAATAATAATTTTAATTTTGAAATTTAATATTTTGTAATAATTTTAAAAAACGCATAAATAAAAATTAATTTTAAATAAATCAATTAAAATTATAAATTTTATGTTAATTTTTTATTTTATTATTATATTATATGATGTTATATCATATATTTACTACCAAATGTACCCTAATACTTTAGTGACATAAAAGAACGTATATGATCTTATTAAGTATGAATAAGCCTACTCAATGAAGATATTTAAGGGTATATTGAAATTTTAGTAAACAATAACACTAACAAAATTATTAGAGCAAGATATTAACTATTCAGAAATGCACTATATACTAGAAAATATATTATAGACTTAAAATTTTTATTTTCATTAACTAAATGGTAAGTGGGTGCTATCATTCTTTTTTCAATTTTAACCAATAATTTCTCAAAAGTAGTTATTTATTTATTTATTGTTGACTAATTTCGTTTGATTTATTTTCTTGCTTATTTATTTTTTCAGTGTAGTCCATTCCAGGTAATTTCATCCTTTGTTGCTGAGTATCTTCTTCTTTCTTATCAATCCTCACGTGGGGTTTTGAAGCACATGAGTATAAGTTTTGATGACAAAAGTAATGTCACTAAAAACTGAATAAACATGATGACTGCGTGCTTGTGTTGGGTGGGAATCACATTGACTACAAAATTCCTATGTCAAGTCAATGTTCTTATCATCTCACCTGTTTCCTTCTACTTTCCTTTTTATTATATTATTTCTTCTACTACACACCATTCCCTTTAATCTAAAACCAATACATAAACAATTAAAAAAAACAAGATTAAAATAAGAAAAGTGAATAATATGTAAAATAAAAACAAAAATAACATTCAGAAGAAGAAGAAAAGTTCCCATAACATATTTGAAGTATTTGTTTTAGAGTTTAGAACTATATAACAATTTTGTTTCGAAAATGTGTGTTAATGGATAAGACTATAGAAGGTTGATCATAAAATTTTATATCACTTTTTGATAAATTTATCCATGTAAGTTAGATATAAGATTTTATTCAAGTTTTTCTTCAATAGTAGATCTTATTTTAAGATATTAAATCATTTTTTTGTATTTTATGTTGATTTCTTTTACAGAGGAGTGGATTAAAATTGTGATATTTATAATACATTATTCATACAAAAACTTCATAAAATATTTATTTATATTATACACGATTAAAACTCTCTTTCTCTTTTAATGGTGTGTCTTGTGAGGAAAGAAACAAACAAAAAATGAAAAAAATAAAACAAATGAAAATAAAAGAAAGATATCATAAAATATGCACTTGGAATTTGGTCACTTGTATATGCTTCCATGTGTACAAAGCAAATAGAGTTGTCTCATTGCATATCAGATAAGAACTTATTAAAATGTTCCAACCAAACATTTTTATCAGAACACGAAAAATATTCACAGTGTGGGTTATTTATTTATTTTTTTCACCATCGAGTTGATTATTTATGTGCCTATCTATACATGCTAAAATGTTTTTTTATATATAAAAATGCAACTAAAAGAACCGATGGCTATAAATATAATTATGAATATCAATTATTAAAAAAATGATTAATATTAATTTTAATCCTATAATTTTGTAAATAGATTATTTTAGTTTCTCTTAAATTTCAAATTAACAAAGTCAATGTTACTTGTCTAATCGACTTATTGTATCATATGTCCATTTAACAAGTATAATAATTATAATTAAAAATTATATACAAAGTCTAATATTTTTTTTATTTTAATGATTTTTCAATTTCGTTTCACTATTTTAAATGATACCAATTCGATATTCTTTTAAAAATTAATTCAATATAGTTCTTTCCATCAATTTGATTATAAAAATATTATAACATAATTAAGGAATGATACATATCATTCAAAGTTAATTCAAGTAATAAGTCTCACACGTTATCATACATTTTTCGATGAAATAAAATATTGATTCTTTTTAAAGAAATGATACTAAATTGAGAGCATTAAAAATAGTATAATAAAATTGAAAAAATCATTATAATAGAAAGATGAAAAACTATTAAATCATTATATGATTAATATATAGATAAATCATGATATAAATACATCATAAAACAAAACAAAAAATCAATAGACTTTATCTCGTTTATTTCAAAACACGTGATCCACACATGAACCAAAATATCAATTACATACAACATAAAAATATGAAACAATCGTCTTTGGTCTTTCATACAATATCTAACTAAAACATTATGTCATTTTACTCATATAATTATAAAAATGTCACCTTACAAAATTATATTTTATAATTATGTATAGATATTTTAAATATAATTATAATTATATTTAAGTTCATATACATTTCTTTATAAAAATGTAACTAAAACAACCGATTGCTATACATTATATTTTAAAAGAATATAAAGAATATGGGTAAATTACATACAATATGAATCACCAGTTCTAACTTAATGAACTTACATATACATTACAATTTACTCACATATGTCACTTGAGTGAGCAACTATCACATCAACGACCTATTTTGTTTAAATAAAAAAGAAATTTTGCAAACAACCCATTTGAATAAAAAATATATATACTTTGTCATGATTTTCAGTTGACAAAAAATGTAAATTCAACAAATTTTACGAAATTAGTCCATGATAAAAGACTATCAATTTTAACTCTAATATTTAGTTTTAATTAAAATAAGTTTTATCTGCTCGTTATTAAATAACCCTGATTAACTTATTATATATGTTTAATGAAAGCTCAAATAACACTTATTACAAACATGTCTCTAATATGTTGCAAGCATGTGATAATTCTAAATCTTTTCTAGATCCTTAACATAAGCTTCATATATCTAGAAATAAAATCAGTGATTTTAAATAAAAAAAAACTTTAATTTTTAACCGAAACTGTGTTACCTCATCATTGTAATGAAATTGTAGAAAAAAAATATAAATTCGTCGATAAAATGTGGATATTGCCTGTTGCTATCCTATCTAAAGAGTAAGTCACAACATTCACTTTTTCCTTATAAACATCAAAATAGTATTTTTAAAATAAAAATTAGAAAATCAAAATACATTAATGTTTGTTTTAATTAAATTTTAAATATCTTATCAATTTCAGAATTTTCAATTGAGATTTTAATAAAAAAATTATTAAAACTTTTAATAAATATTTATTGAGTACTCAAAATATTTTTTTTTATTTTTATTTAAATATTTAATCATATGATTTTGTCATCGAAAAGATAATGTAACTGTTACTCTTTTTTTTTTCTCAAATCCGTCAATCAATTTGTATTTTTACTATTCAAGCTCTTCTAACTCACTTTTGAAGATGAAAAAAGCAAATTAATATGTGAATTGGAGACTAAAAGGATAAAAATATGAATTATGTATCAGTTGAAAATATAAATCAAACGATAAAATATTATATGAAAATAAAAATTATTTTGAAAACCAAAAATTTCCAATAAGTAACTAGAATACATGAGCTAATTAAATTCATGACGTTTTTAAAACTTAATTAAACTTTTATTAATTGTGCACATTTAAACCTAAAATAAAGGTTATCCTAGAGTTATCCCATCTAATCAAGTAAGCATCACTGGGCTGATATAAAAATGTAGTTTCTTTTTTTGTTAATATAAGATCATCAATTTTGTTGTTTTTAGTGAACCTAAGTATGCGAAAGGATCTTTCTCCGGCCGCCACCAGCCCACAACTTTCTATACATGCTCTCGTGGTTAACCTAACCAGCTAATAACGTTGGATTTCATGATGAGACCACGTGGCCACAAGAAGTGGTAATTAATTAATTAATCAATAATTAGGGTAAAATCCATCATGTGGCCTTTATTTATTATTATTAGGATGAATTAAAGAGATAAAAACTAAATAAAACAATTAAACACCATAGTGGCTTTTTGACAATGACGTCATGGAATGACATGAGATTGGTGTAGTTGATGTTAACATGGATCATAGAGGAACCTTCATTGCATCATCTAGGAAAGAGTTTGGAAAGCTGGTTCCTGGAAAAAAGCATAATATGGAAAACTATGATTATGTCCTTCTAGATATCATTTTTTAATCATGTAAAATACCATTGCCTATAAAATGCTCTTTCTTTGCATTCAACTACTACTACATTTGAGTCATCACATAATCATGGATTTCTTCTACTTTGGAAACCCTCACCCTTCTCATAATCATCTTCATAACATGCCTCCATCTTCTCCTGAGATTGCACTCTCTGATTACCTTCTTCTTGATGAATTTCTTGATCATCATCATCATCATCATCAGGGAGACTCTCTATCATCACAAAGCACCGAGTCATCGGAAAAAGCAACCTTCACTGATGCCACTCATGGATTCACCACCGGTGCAACCTCTAAGAACAACAACAACAACATGCAAGTGCCTTATCTCTCTCTTTCTTTCATTCTCTTCATTCAAATAATAATAATAAAAAAAACATGAGTTGCATGTCTGTGTATAGTGAAATTAATATTATAATTTTGGACCATTTCAAAAGAGAAAAGAATATGTGAATAACATAACACAACACAACACTTATTGTGGTGAATAATGTTATGCAGAAAGTGCAAGAACGGGATCAGTGGAAGCAACGCAAGGTTGGGTCCAAGAATCGCGTTTAGAACAAAATCAGAGCTTGAGATCATGGATGATGGATACAAGTGGAGGAAGTATGGTAAGAAGTCCGTGAAGAGCAGTCCCAATCTAAGGTAAAAACAAATACTTATAGTCATAAACTAAAATATTTTTCTTTCACTTACTTCTTTGCACTTTAGACTTTGATTTACTAGAGAACAAGTTTAGGTAAAATTAGAAATTCAGATTAAATGAAAGTTATTTGACCTAGGCTATGAGACAGAATAGTGCCTAATAACCCACTGAGCATGATTTAAGTCATAAGTTTCATATATTATCCCAAATGGGACTAAACAATTGTATATGGAAAATAATTGGTACAACTAAACATATTATAGTGACACTTGATGACTATTCATTAAGATTGTAAGATTGTTGCACAATTTTTGTAGCAAGGAATTGCTAAGTGGAGATTTGTTAATGATGGCAGGAACTACTACAAATGTTCAAGTGGAGGATGTAGTGTGAAGAAAAGGGTGGAAAGGGACAGAGAGGACTCCAGCTATGTGATAACAACTTATGAAGGTGTACACAATCATGAGACCCCTTTTACCACATACTACAGCCCCATCTCCTTTCTACATTCTGATGATTCTACATCTTCCAAATGACACCAACTCTACCTTAATTATGTGCCCAGAAGAGGTTTCCAAGATCCCTTCTTGCAGGGGAAGCTATGTATCTTACCATGGTTTATCAGTCAAAATTATTTTCATGATGTAATAGGTTCAAGAGAGTTTGTATCAGATCATGGAACTTCCTTCTGAGTTCTACATCTTTTTCTTTTTTTTCACTTTGTTTCAGAGGAGTTTGATTTCTCACTTGATTAAAAACCAACCTTTGTTAGTTCATATCACAAGGAACATTAAATGTGTAGTTTTGTTCCAATCTTGAAAGCAGGCAAAAAAATAAATGACTAGAGTAAACTAACTCTTGAACTCTGTTTCATACCAAAGTTTTTGCTTATTCAATAAATCTTAGAGGTAAGTGACAAAAGAGCTTTGTGATTTACATGACTTTAACTATTTCAATTAAATGAATTGAAATTTAAAGATGCTAATGATATGACGATCGAGAGGAGAAAATATTGAGAGATCTCAACATTTAAGTCTTGTTGCTTATATTTGGATCCACTTTCTACTAAGACTCCCTTCCCTTTATTTTTTATATATAGAAATTATATTATGAAGAAAAATTATCATCATATTTAAAAAGTAAATTAGGGATTTTAAAAAGTTTTTAAGAACAATTTATAATATTCTTCAACCAAATCTTAATTAATTTCTTAAAATATAGATATTTATCTTTCTTAAAAAAATGGAGAAATTATGTTTGATTTAATATTTGAGAGTCATTTAGTTTCTTAAATATTAATTAAGGTTTTCATAACTTACCAATAACTTAATTGTAATACTTCATTGCTCCTGTTTATAGGTTTTAAATACCTAATACGAGAGGAAAGTTAATTTAGTGTGGTAACAATAAATTTGTTGGAGTTATTTTTTCTCTTAAATTTATCTCAATTATTAATCCTCTTCAATCTCTTTAATCTTCTAAATGATTGTCAATTCACTCTCTTAATCTTGTTAATTATGACCTTTTGGCTCTAAAAAAATTAATACAAAACACGGTATGAATTGAAATTTATAAAAAAGAATAAACATTAATTCTAATTTAAGTTTTATAAACTGAAAATATATAAACCTAATAAATTAAGAGTATGTTTCAATAGTCGTTAATACTCTTTGTTTTTTTTTTCTAAATTATTATCAATGGAGTCTTTTGATCATGTTGATATTTTAGTAAAAAGAAATATATAAAAGTTATTATGAGTTGAAACTTTGTAAAAAAGAATAAAAAAATTTTTAATTTAAGTCTTATAAATAAGAGAAAAAATATTTATTGATTAAACTTACACTGTAAGAACCGATTTTTATTTTAATATAAAATATTTTAAAAAATAAAAATAAAAAATTTAAGTTATCTTGAATCATATAAAATAAAATTTTAAATATTTAATTATTCATTTTCAAATATAATCTCTCAACATTTTTTTCTACGTTTTTTTTTTATCTCATTTTAATTTTTTAAAATTATTTTTTTATCGCGTGACTACAAATAGATAAATTTTAATTTATTACAATTTGTTTTAGAGTAGTTTTTATTTTATTTTAAATAATTGTTTGTCCTTTTTCATTCCATATGTGAAGCTCATAAAGTTTTAGAGATTTAATAAGCTCAACTACTTAAGAATATTTTCTGTCATTTAGTCCTATTCTTTACCAATACTTGGTTGGTTGACTACATGACAAGCGTACAAAGGAGTCAACAAAAAAAATCAGTTTTTATAATTTAGATTGAATTTTCGCATTGTGACTTATATTTGTTTTCTATAAATTTTTATAATTAGAGTTTTTTAAACGTTAGTTTCGATTAGTTTTTTTTAGAGTGATTTATTGGACAAGCTGTGTTTTAAGTACAACGTATAATTGACTTTTTTTAACTCGTGTACTCATAATATAAATTTTGGTTAAATTGAAGCTTAGCTTTGTTAACAGAAATTTTCTCTAAGTTCTTAACTAGAACTTTGAATTCTTACATTTGAATTTTTATTCAAAGTAACAATCTTTCTGATTGATCTTGATTGTTACTTTAATATGATCATAAATGTATTTTAATAAGTTATACCTGTAGAATTGAAGAAAATTTGTAGATCATTCAACATGTTTTATGTTATATTCTTCTAAAATTGTAAAAATAACATGTTAACTTTAAAGAGCTAAGTAAGAAAGTACTGGGAAAAATATGAATCAAAGTTCATACTTTATTTTGTTACAATAAATTAAGAATTGTTTAAGGTAGTAGACAAGTCCACGTTGAAGGTGAATGCGATGGTTCAAAAGTGCATAGCCATTCAAGTTAATGGGGCTTGGCTGGTTTGACTTTGACACAACACAAGAGAAACTTCTTGTTGGGGTCGTAAACTCTTGCAATCTTATACTTACATTTTGTTCTTTTCATGTATATTATCCTCCACTACTTCATTACGTTTGTGTATGGTTTTAGTAGTTTTATTACTCAGTGATTTTTTGTTATCTTATCATTAAGCAAGAGTCCAAATGAATTAATCAAAACCAAGTTTTACAATATTTTAGCCTTTTTTTTTTCAAATATAAAATTTGATTTTTCCTCTTTCCTATTTATTCAATAAAATAGGGCTATTTTTAATGTAACTTGGTATTTTCAAAAGTGTATCATTAAAGTTTTTTTTTTTTAGTTTTCATTTCAATAAAAGCCTGTGGAAATATATAACGAAATGTGTTTGTATTTGGATAATATTTGGACAAATGTTTTAACAAGATTTGTTGAATAATGATGAAAATATGTTTTCATTGCGTTATTAGGGAGTATATTTGATGAGATGCATAATTAAAATTTACTTTAATTCTGTTATGAAACAATAGATATTTTCGTCAAAATACAATTTTTTTTAAAAAGTGAAAGGAGTTTAATAGTGGTTTGGGGAGTGCCAATAGCACAGTGGAAAAGGACTTCCCTAAATATGTTTTGGGATTACCTCGGCCTTATTACCTACCTAATGCGTTTCATATTTTCTTTCTGCACCTCTATAAATATGATAATCCACACGTTATGATATTTGATTAAATTACTTTCCGAGAAAAGCTAATTATAATAACAACTTTACTTTTAAACAAATTCCCAAGGATATTAAACTCAATCTTAAAATGAGGTTAGATCGATCTTAAAACGAGGGTAGATCAAGAAAATGTTACGTGTCATGTCATATATAATATTTATTTTCAAATTACTTTCCTTTAAGAAATACATAACAAATATAGCAGAAATTAACATTTTTGTTTCCTCCAATACAATTTTTTGTTCATTTCTGTTATTTCCTTATTCACGGGCATCATTAAAATAACTATTATTATTTTTGGCATTTTATCATTTCAAATTTGTAATTAAAGTAATCATTAATTTTCACTTATATTTGGAAATTCAAGTGCTACAGACAATAACAACATTAGGATCATGCGACCTAACAAATATAGTTATTCGCTATCGTTTTCTCTAAAAAATTCATCTCATTACTCAGATGAATACTTGTTTACTTTTTTACATCAGTATCCGTGACAGTAGATTTTTTTTTTCATAAATTTTAAATAAAATTATCTAAAAACAATTCTTTAAAATATAAATTAAATAAAAATAGTATAATCTAATAAATTTATATACAAAATAGTACAAATAAAATGAATCTTTCTACAAATCAAATTCTAATAAGTTACACTACAAGGTTTAAATAAAAATAAAAAATAAATTAATTTATAAAATTAAATAAAAATACAATCCTAAAAAATATTTAACTTTCGTATCAACAATTTTAGTTTATCTAAATAAAAATTAGTAATGATGATACTAAAATATTATATATATTTCGCTATTTTAAGAATTAATTGAAAGTAATCTTTTTAGCATCTATTAAAAATTTTACTTATATATATTTAGGAACGACATTTTTTTTCCATCCCCAAATAAATAACATGTCCCCATAATTATTTTATTTTAAAAAATCATGATTTAATTCCATTCACATTTTTTTATGTATACTTGTTTAAGAAACAAAGTTTAGCATTACTTTCATCATATAATAATTAGATCTTATACATCATTATTTTTTTCCTACAAAGTTTATAAATTAAAAAAAAACAGTTTAATCAATTTTTTTGGGTTGAAGAAATTAAAAAACATTTTAATTATGGAGTTGACGTGCTCTTGCATCGCGTGGTTTACACGAATGTGTAGCGAGATGCTATGATTACGATGCATTGTTCATCTCTTTCACCTTTCCGCCACCATCACGTTCCAAAACAAAGCCATTTCGAAGACACTGCACAACGCAGACACACACAGCAAATCCATTTCCCATTCACCGCCTCCCAAATTCTTCAGATCCGTCGCCGATTCGTGTTTCTCGCTTTCCGTTTCGCTTCCTCCCGAGATACGCGACGCCGGAGCGTGAACTTGTCGCTCCGATCCCGGCGTGATTCGCACGTGACATGGGTTTAGGAACTTGATGAGCGCACGTGCGTGTGGTGGTGAAGGCGTGCTTTGAGATATTCGTCGGTGAAGAGGGAATCATGTTCTGGAGGGACCGTGAGAGGGAGAACAAAGAGTTGAACGGTGGGGTCCTATGTGGCCAGGTCAGAGTGCTCGTTGTTGGTGATTCAGGTTCGTCTTTCTTTAAAATTCACCCTTTTCTGTTTCCAATTTTGTTTTCTTCTAATTTTGTGGAATAAAACTTGTTTATACTCTAGAGTACACTACTAGGCCGTGTCCACTATTGTTGATTTCATTTACAATTGTATGTGGTGATCTTATTGCACTGAAATTTAAGGTTTTATGATAAGTGCCGTTTTTGTTGAAAAACAGATTATGATGGGGAGTTTTGTGATTGTGTGGTGTGGTGTGGGCATGAGGCAAGTTGATTGGGTGTGGGAGGGTGCACTGTTAGGATCGGTTGGGATTTTGTGGTGTTTCTGTTGGAAACATTGAATCAGGGGAGTGAGAAATGTTATCGTGGTGATGGTGGCATAGTTATTATAACACTCAATGGGAGCTTCAAGAGTTTATGTTAATGATTTTATCTGCCAATGTTTTAAGTTGTGGATGTGAGTTCTTGTTTCGTTGGATCTTTGATGTTGTAGATGCAATTGTGGTCATGGAGACCCTTAATACCTTGATGCTGGAACCGAAATTGTAGTTGTCGACAGTTTTCTGAAACCTTGTTAGTTCAGGTGTCTTAGGGTGCTGTAGATGTTCAATCTGAAATGTTTTGGATGATTGATATTTCGTTTTGGTATGTGTGTTAGAGAATCATTTGGGTAGGGCTGCTTTAAGATAATTGGGTTCTTAATGTTAGAGAGTCAACTTGGAAAAATAAAAACCTATTGGTATAACTCAACTCTGGGCAAAAGGAAATAAAAATCTAATATTGCTTAATAGGTCGAGGAAGTAATTATTGCTTAGTATTCTGTTAGATCTGGTTCGGATTCAGAATCTAGAGGTAGAAATGGAAATTATATTGAAGGAGAAGATTAGGTGGAAATCAATCTGAAGGAGAGTCCAAATTTTCCCCTTTTAATCAACTAACTTCCCCGCCCCTCTTCCCCTACCTTCTCCTCATCATTCTATCATTCAATTCCCTCTCCCTGTAACTAGATCAGTCAGGTAGTTATGCCTAATTGCCATCCTTAGCAAGCCTAACATAGACTTTCTTAATGGTGATACTGCTGACAGAATTCATTTCTACTGTTAAGCTGTTGTTTATGTTGTCATAGGAGCAATATGCTTTGGAAAGTATCCAAGCATATGATTCTGAAGCTTTTTGGAAAAACTATGGGTTGCATTAGTTAATATCACAGCGTCAAGCACATCAAAATCTCTCTTCAGGGCATACTTGGTTTAATGAAATGTTTTCTGATTCTATATCATGTTTTCAATAATAATTATCAAATGTCTCCTCTTTTCACTTTGTTTCTTGTTTTCACCTTGTACTAAAATGTTATTTTCACCGATTCTAGTATGGAATTTCAAACACAGGAAACAAATGGTAACCAAAGTTTGTGCTTTGTAATTATTAGTAAAAGGAAAATATAGATTAGAAGTACAAAACATTTCCTTAAACCAAACAGGTCCGTTAGTTGTCAGTTTTTGGACATAATTGGTGGTACTGCTCATCTCTAAACATCGTAAGCCTGAATGTTCATTAGTCAATTTTAGATAAATGATGAATAAAAAACATTAGAATTTTCTGAGCTTGTGATTGCTTGCACCAGTCACCCCTGATATGATTCCCTTTTCATCGATATTATAGTTTCACGTTTGTCATATTTTCTTATCCCCCTTGCAGGTGTTGGGAAGACTTCGTTAGTGAACCTGATTATAAAAGGTTCTCCAATTGCTCGCCCTCCTCAAACAATTGGTTGTGCAGTTGATGTGAAAGTAATTACCCCCCATCCTTCTATGGTTAGATGAGTAATACATTATTTTTGTACACAAAGTGAAGTCCTTACCAAATTTGTATTTCTTTTTCCAGCATACTACTTATGGAAATTCAGGCAGCTCTTCTAGTAGCCTAAAAGGTGATTCTGAGAGAGATTTCTTTGTTGAACTGTGGGATGTCTCAGGACACGAACGGTACAAAGATTGTCGGTCTCTTTTTTATTCACAGGTTAATGGTGAGTAAAAAATATTCCATTATTTTAGTTTTCTAAAACATATAATAGCTTACATCGCACAGAGGTAGTTGTATAGGTTTAATCTAATTATGTGGCAATCTACAAAAAGATAGGTCGATATCTGTGACCAAGGGGGAAAGGAAATAAGGAAGAGGATTCCGTGTTTATTTCAGTCAGTATGTATCCTTGGCTTCTCTTTTTCAAGCCTTGCATGCTGAAAATAAAAGAATTTTAATATGGAACATATAACAATAGTGTTTTAAATCTGCTATAAGAAATTCTACAGATTTAGCTGTCTAAAGTCCAAACTTCATTTATTTGCAAAATACCCCAATTACCACTATCTGGAGAATTGCATTAGTCTCTTGATGACATTTGGGTACTCTGGAACTCTTGACAAATAAAATTAGTAACAGTTAGTGGATATTTGAAAGTTGGCTCTCTGATATTTTAGAATTTGAAACCTTGTTTGGACTTCATTTGCAGGTGTAATTTTTGTTCACGATCTTTCACAGAGAAGAACAAAGACTAGCTTGCAGAAGTGGGCAGCTGAGATTGCTGCAACTGGGACATTTTCAGCTCCTTTGGGATCTGGTGGCCCTGGTGGCCTTCCTGTTCCATATATTGTTGTTGGTAACAAAGCTGATATTGCTGCACAAGAGGGTACAAGAGGAAGCAGTGGGAATCTTGTTGATGTTGCACGCCAATGGGTTGAGAAGCAGGGTTTGCTTCCATCCAGTGAGGAGCTTCCTTTGACTGAGAGTTTTCCTGGTAGTGGAGGCCTTGTTGCTGTAGGTGTCTCAACTAAAAAAAATTTCATTTACAAGTTGGTTTTGCGCCACTTTCAATGTTTGAGATAGTATGCTACCCTCATGTTAATGCTAATTACATCGGAATTTCAACTACTAGCAAGTAGCAATTTAAAATTTTAGTTGTTTTGTATTTTAAAGCTAGCCACTGCTGTTTTTCGAACCTATTAAATGTGTTTATACTTGTTTTGTGACAATATCACTGCATATAAAGGAGTATTTTTGTTTAGCTCATTGAGTGGGATGGGCTTCTCCTCACCGATCCTTTTCAAAATTCAGAACAAGTTTATATTGCATCTGGATCCTCTATGGATGCGTTGAAACTTCACAGTTCGCTTTGGTGCCACCATCTGGATTAAAAATAGATTTTTCTGTTTTCATCCGTTTTCAAATTGAGAGGCTAATCATTAAACATTTTATCTTTTTAACCAATCTTAAAGGTTATCAATGTATAAATTTTTGAGCCACTCACTAAGAATAATGAATTTAGCTCAGCCATTGCCTACTGTGCCGTGTTAGGAAAATGTTAGACTGGAGATGCTATGTTTTCTGAGAATCTTTATTTCTCATGTTGATATTCTAAACCGAAATACTTGTTGTGCCTTTGAAGTACCAAATCATATCTGCTAACAATTGATGCATAGACTTGCCCAGATTTTCCATTCTGTTGAATAGTTGCTATCCAATTCATTCTTCTTGTAATGGTTGTGATTTTTATGTTGGATGTCTACAGGCTGCAAAAGAAGGAAGGTATGACAAGGAGGCTGTGGTGAAATTTTTCCGCATGGTCAGTACGGTCTTTGATCTCTGTCTATAAATTTTAATTTGAGGGTTGCCATCTGAGTTTTCTGGTACATCTCCTTTCAGTTGATCAGGAGAAGATATTTCTCTGATGAAATACCTTCACCAGCATGGTCCATTCCTTCTGTTCAGAGACCAGCTCAGCGTATAGATGAAAATTTCATAGAAGATGATCAGTCCTATAATAAAAGGTATGCTGATGCATAAACGCAGTTTTTTTGGCTAGAAGATATGTAATTTTGGGTTTGCCTCGGGGTGAAAATTTCGGGATCATTGTGTTGAATGGTAGTTGAAACATTATGCACAGATCCTAGGTAGTTTGGTGATGGAATTATATAATACACGTTTATTCATTACCAATAACTGTGTACACACGTGTGTGTTTGCCGAATTCCTAGGTTGTTTAGGACCACTCCTTACAAAGTTCATTGTTTGATTGCAGTCTTAGCAATGATCCTTTCAAGTACAACACGCTTCCCCCACTTCCAGCACAACGCAATCTAACACCGCCACCCACACTCTATCCTCAACAGCCAGTTTCGGTGTCGGAAAACTATAGTTTCCCTAGATATTCCTTGTCAGGCACCTCAGAAATCAGTGCTGTGACCAGAACAAAGCGATCAGATATCAATGTCTAAAGATTTATTTGTGTATTTTTGGTAATTAGTGATTGCCAATGCATGGATGTATTCTTGCATGGAACGAAGTTATATACATGCTAAATTCTTTGTTCCGATTGCAACTCGTCAATTGATTCATTCGTTTTTAAGAGGCTTTCTCAGTCCACAGAGGAGCTAATTGTTCAAAGTTTGCGGAGAATTTAAAGTATATATGCTCCATTCTTTTATATCAACCCTATTATTGGTGAGATAGCTCTCCAAATTCCACGTATTCCACTTCGATATAACCGTTCAATGATCTTATGGCGTAAATTGTGTTTTTGTTATAAAATACAGCTTCAGTGAGGGTGAAGTCAAGCTCAACACTTTTTAAGGAAAAATTATTTAATGGTTGAAGGGAGATAGTAATACTACTTCATTATTATAATTATTTTATAAATTCAAAAAGTTGAATAATTGTCACATTGAGAGTCGTCAGAAGCTGGAACTATGGACAAGTGAAAGTACTTAGAAACAATTTTTTTCCTGAGGCAAAATATGTTTCTCATAAATGTTTATGACAAATTTTGAATTTAGTACAATAGCAAAAAAATTGAACGGTTTTCATTTTTTAAAGTGTCCAATTCCGTTGACTGGACCATTAACAACCTAGTAAATGATTAAAGTGAAATGATAATTATTTATTTGAAATATTTTCTATTTTTATACATCAGGTCTTGATTATTTTCGTTTTTATTGCAAAAACTTCTTATGTTTTTGTTCTTAGTACTTTGGTAAAATTTGATCAGTCTAGATTAATCAAATTTTGGTCTGTTTATGGAATTTTATGATATTTTTTACAGTAACTTTTCTATTAGTAATTTGAATTTAAAAATTAGTAAAAAAAAAATATGGTCCGTGGAATGATATTCTTTCGTCCCAGGCTTTTATTATTTTAAAAATCTAAATAACAAAGACTAATAAAACTAAATAGATGAAATAAATTTGTCTTCACAATTAATATTTTTTTGTAGCTTTAGTCGTTAGATTTTTTTATTAATTTTAATGGAGAATTTTACCAAGTAATTTTTAAAAGATGAAAATTGTTAAAAAATTAGTTGTCACTAAATATAATAAAATATTATTGAATCTAACATCGCATCATCACTTAATTACGATGATTGAATAAGTATATCAAAATTATAGATAGATCAAAATGTGATTTAATAAGACTGGTAAAAAATTAACTAATACGAAAAATAAAAAGTATATAAGATTTGTGCACTTAACATGAAAATTCTCAAAATCAACCAAAATATATGTGAAGTAAACATTTGTCAATTAACTTCAATTAAAAAATCAACCTTTATAAGGACCAGACAATTTTTTAATATAAAAAAATCAAAGTTATCAAAATCTTTTGTAGGGTAAACAAATTTTAGCCTAATTTTTTTTGAAAGCCTACTAAAAAAAGGTTTAGATCACATTCTCTACCATAACTTTGCAATGGGATTTCATTAAATAAATAGAATTTAATGAAACTGTAATTGTACATTGATTTTTGACTAGTTATCTATCCAAATTTTGTATTGATAGTTATAAGTAAAATTTTATTAAATTATATATATATATTTATAATTATTAATATATTTATATATATATATATATATCACATTTTATATTTTTTAAAAAAATATACTTTACTTCTTG
>Ga0099824_1005058_pt1 | contig 18744 bp, 9 predicted proteins | sample SiratrowhiteBW_FD_76837 | JGI IMG/M metagenome (GOLD analysis project Ga0099824, IMG submission 76837) | Root nodule microbial communities of legume samples collected from California, USA - Siratro white BW | ecosystem: Host-associated > Plants > Roots > Nodule | place: USA: California... | reverse complement strand
TTTTTATTTTAATTTAAACAATAATCCCCTCAACCATTATTGTTTAATTTCAAATTAACTTCACATTTGTTTCAATTTAATTTCAATCATTTTTATCAATAAATAAAACCACTTTTATAACTGTGTATTTATTTTAGTTGCACATTAGCAATACATCACAGGTGCCAAATAAAACAGAAAAGGAATGGATAGAGAATATTAACCCTACTAAAAATTGTACATTATTCTCACTATATTAATTAACTCATTAATTGAAATATTAAATGCACAATTTCATCTAGTAAATTAAGATCGTGTCTTCTTTTTTTTCACTATTTCATTTAATCTTATATTAAATAGTGGAATAGAGCCAATATTTCTTTACAATGATATACCCATATCTGGAAATAAAAAAAAATGCACCATTTCAAGAATTTCAAAAAAAAATTACAACATTTTGAGAAATTTGCCTAAGTCTCTAATCTCATCTCTTCAATTCAACTCTTCATTATGATCCCTATAGCTTCCATGCATACTAAAATCTTTAGAATGGTTACTCATTTTTTATAAAAATATTTTCTCAAGATTTTGAAAGGTTTTCACAAAAATCGAGCGACAAAGATTTCATAACAAAATTTCAAGTGTGTGTCCCCTACTTGGATCAAATAAAGGTCATCTAAGCATATTGAGACGAATCCTAATTGTTGCCATGAGTAATGGTACTAACCAAAAACTTTTAAAGTAAAGAAACTAAACTTAACACAAATATAAACTAGATACATGTCTAATATGAAAGTGCAAGCGACTTTTGTGAGTCTCTTGAAATACTTTCATAAGTCTAAAACACTTATATTATAGTGTTTATTTTGGGAGATAAGATTGTATCAAAGAAATTTTCCTAAAACACCCAATAAATGAAAGAAAGTACACAAGAATAGAAAATAAAATTTTCAAAACTAATTTTGGTGAAGAAAACAACTTAAGAACACAAGCACATAATAAAAACACATTTAACTAGGGATTCTTTACATGTTTGTGATAGAAATTTCATCACTAATTTGCTTTTGATGTATTTGAAGTCTTTTGTGTGACTTTGGGTGTAGCTCTCAAAATGTCTCTTCTCACAAGTATTTACACTCTTTTATAAGTCTATTATTATCTCTTAAGGTCACTTAAAGAAGTAGCTTCAACAGTTCTTCACCAACACCTCAATTGCTACCTTAGGAAGAGGTGAATTCTCAAGAAACAAAAAAAGAGTTAAGGATTCTCATTTCCACTTAAGAGTAAGAAGATAAAATCAAGAAAAGCTAATTTAGAATTGGACAAATTTCAATTCAAAGATTAAAGATGACAAAAATCAAAGAATTCCAAAAGAAATTATAAACAAAAGTTAGGACAAATTTAGAAGGAAGCACATAAAAGGAAGCCTAATGATTAGGTATGAATTATGAGTATTTATATCAAAATTAAAATGCAAGTTGAATCAATAACATGTAAGACACATACAAATACAGTTTTCAATTAAAATCAAAAAGAAAATTTCACCTGAAGATGCTTCACTATACAGGTCAAGTCATAGAATCAACTAGGAAAGCAAGCAAGTGCATCAAATAAGTTTTGGAGGAACCAAACAAGTTCAAGTGTATTAGTTCAAGAGGTTTATGTGTATGAACTTTATTAATACTTTTAAACAAGGCTTTAACATATTTTTCTTTTATAGATTTGCACAAATAAGATTTAATATGTTCATTTTACTTTGTAGTGAAAGAATGAATTAATTGTTATTTTAATATATTAAAATAGACTAATATTTCTAAAAATACTAGAAATTTCAATATGTTAAAAATTTATTTTAACATATTAAAACATCCTTCTAGAACTACTTATTATTTTAAGTAATATTAATTGATTATATGGATAATGTGATCAATTAAAATATCCACTACATTCTTTTAAGATTTTAAATAAGAACATTTTAATGAATTAAACTATTTTTTAACCAATTAAAATTATGCTCCTACCAACATTAAAATCGACTTTATTAATCACTTATAAACATCAAACTAACAAAAAAAAGACATACAAATCAAAAGAGAATTCATCAAATATTACAACACTTCTAACTTCAACCCGGATTCTCCCTAACACACCTTTTAAAAAAATCAAATGTTAATTTGGAATCAAAAGTATAAAGAATCAAACTATCCAATCAAACTAATTATCCTTATCAAAGGGACATTTAAAACAAATAACCTTACCATCAACCTTCAAACAAATAACTAAATATTTACCCAAAATACAAAATTTTAACAGTTTAACGAATGAACGAGAATTTTGAGATAAATTAACACTCAAAACATTGCAAAAATATTCTTAAAAGGATTTCATTTTATACCTTTTACAATAAATAAGACAAGATAATTTTATATATTCTTCTAGATTCAGATTTAGTGATAGTTAAGCCCTACAAATATCTAACAATCCTTTATCTTACACCCCCATTCAACCATCCAGGTCTCAAAAGTTCCCACATTAGCATATTCAATGAAACCAAATTAATAAAGGAAAGTTTTCTTAGCATTTTGATCTACTCACTTGTAATTACAAGTATTACTTGAAAGTGAAAGCATGGATTAAAGCATTTTGGTACTAAAACAAAACCAAGATTCACGATTAGTTATTTTAAAAAAAATATTTAATTCAAATTTCTTCAATAGTTTGTGGAATGATGGGGTTTATTTGGACTAATTCAAGAAATTCTTCCTCTTACAATTTTAGAAAGATTTAAAACTTCTTTTAAACTACATGACTCACACTAATCATTAGTTTCAACCAATTTTAATTTTTTTACATAGTTCTCCTGAGTTATTCTCGTGATAATTCAAATATAAGAAGATAGTTCAAGAATTTTCCACAATCTATCACTGTTACCACTACAAAAGATTCTAATTTTAAGAGCGGTTTATCAATCGAGGTTATAACAACCTCCAATAAAATAGCATATAACAAAGGTTTTTCGATCCCTAATTAACTATAGGCGGTTTTTCAAAACACTGTAGGTATGAAACGACAATTTTTGATTAAACTTAGTAAATGATCTTTTACTTTTTAATTTAATTGTATTTTATTTCACGTGTTTTGGAGCTTTTGTTTTATGAGAATTCCCACATTCGTGTTTGAAAGTTTCTTTTTTAAGATCTTTCCACTTCAGAAAATATCCCATTTTCTGCTTTCAAGGAGCATAACAATACAAATTCGGAAAAGCAGCTTACATAGATCTATCATTCTCTCTTTTCCTCTATGTCGCTTCAATCTCAAACGTCATGACGTTTTGAAGGTTCCTTACACTTCGTAGGATTTCTGCGGTAACGCACAATATGGGTACAATTTGATGCTTTGAAGGCAACTCTAGAAGTTATAAAAGTTATTTCAAAAAAGCATGAAATTTAAGAAATAAAAACATTCTTATTTCTCAATCACAAAGTAAAGATTCTGACAACATTAGTAGCCTTTTGACATTACAGAACATTTTAAAAAAGTTAGAACATTATGAAATTCTTAAATCACCTTGATCAATAATATATGATGAATTTTACAAAAACAAAAATAATTGTTATAAAATCAATATGGAAGATTAGAGTATATTGTGTAATTTTCTTTTGTAACTCGCGAGTTAACATGATACTTGAAATATATAAATAATTTTTTTTTTCTACCAAAGGAGGTCTTTACAATGTTTTCTATTTGCAAGCTTATATTATTATAGTTTTTCTACTGCATATTTCTCTGTTGCCTTTGTATCTAGCTTCACATTAATTCAGAGGTGTTTGTTTTCTAGACCCCTTAATTATTACTTTATTAATTGTCCAGGCAAAACTATTTCTAATAAGAATATAACAATTCGAACATTACTATTTGATGTAACTTCAAAAGACAATAAATCCTAAACCTTAAATACTCTACAATAACCTTCACTCCCATAATTATTAAAACAATCTTTTTTTCTTGATGTTTTATTTGAATTTAGAGCCTAAATCTTTTTGTTTTATTTTATGGTGGTTGTTTTAACAAGTTTAGTAGTGATTTAAAGTCGAGTAGGTGAGAAATGTATAAATGAATATGGTAAATAAAATTTTAATTTATTTTAATGACTTTTAATAATATTTTTAAATTACTGATTCTAGAATAGAAGTTTTAGAATATATCTTATAAGATGTTTATTAAAAAAAATGAATTGGAGTTTCTAAAATATTAATTTTAATTTTTGGATAGAGCATCAAAAAATATATTCTAAAAATGTACAGCATAATATCCAATCGAAAACATGTTTCGAAGTTACATGTTCCAAAACATATTTCCATATTAATTCACAACACCTCCCCTTTCTCTAGAGTGACCATGATTTCCCAGATAATAATCGGAAAAGTTAAAAAAAAAATGATATTCACTTCCAATAGTGGCATTCTTCACCAACAACACCAACGAGACATGTAATGGTGGCTATAAAGCATTCACTGGAGGGGTGCAGGTTACAATTAATAGGTGGAGGAAGAAAAACCTAATCTAAATTTGTTTAATATATGTTCAAAATATATTTAAAAATATGAATTATTTTTCATGTTTATCTTCTTTAGGCTTATTATATGTTATAATGAAAAGAGAACAACACAAAAGAGATAAATCTATGTTTTCTTTAACATATTGTTTATGTCTATAAAGTGTTATTATTTATTTTAGTTCTCAGATACATTATTATTGTTATCCTAACCAAATTTTCGTACAACTAGAAACTAAAATAAAGAAAACGGATGAATTTCAAAACATAAATAAAATAAAAATATAATAAATCCATACTTTGAAGTGCTATTACGGTAATAAAATATAGTACTGTCTTTTTTTTTTAACGGCATATAGTACTGTACAGTCACTTTGTTCATGAGTTTATGTGAATTTAGTTTATTTAAAAAATGAAAAAATTAATTTAATCTCTAAATATAGAAAAAATCCAAATCCGAATCCGTCTCTAGCATTATTACTTAATACTGAAGTAATTATTAATTTACTGTGAAATAAACATTTAAAATTTTTATTGACAAATAGTCCTAAGAGTATAACAATAAAATATAACGCAAGATTTTTCGTATATTAAAATAAATATTTTATTGTTTTAATAATTAAATTAAAATAAATCAAACTATTCATTTATCCATAAACTAATAATTTTTAACATCTTTGAATCTTTCATCCTCTTTGTAATTTTCTTCTTACAAAGCACTTTATATGTATACTAATTTTAGATTTAATAACAGGTTTTGTTGTAGTATTCTGGTGAAACAAAAGCTGTGTAGACTCGTCCGCAGAGGATTTTCACCCCTAAAACCCTGATACATAAAACCCTTCTTCTCAAAAACTTTGAAGGGTTTATCACACTCGCATTCTCAAAACCTTCTTCAATCGGAAGAACAAAACCCTAAACCTCTATCTCTTCACCAATCAGTGTCACCAACATGACGAGTGTGATTCTCAGAAGATCCTCCTCCGTGATCTCGCGCCGCTTCTTCGCCACTCTCGCCTCCGTCGAACCAGTTCTGCACCACCGCGGGCTCGCCGCGCTTAGGCACGTTGGCTCCAGTGATGCAGTTGGAGTCAGATCCTTGCACGCGAAATCCGGACCGTTAAACTTCCGCTCGTCGCCGGTTTCTCGCGCGGCGCAGCTCGCTCTGGAGCGCGACTACTCCAACGAAGAGGTAGGTTCCGGCACGAACTGCGACGAAGGACTCGAGATCGCGAAGCTCGGCATATCGAAGGAGATCGTGGATGCTTTGGCCAAGAAAGGGATCGCAAAGCTGTTTCCTATTCAGGTAAACGTCGATTCACTGTTGTTTTCAGTTTTCTCTGCAATTTGTAACTATTTATGGTTTTAGGTTTTTTGTTTTGTTGATTGTTGTTGTTAGGTTCGTATTTGGTTTATAGTTGGGAGAAGGGAAATGGTAAATAACTTGAAACCGGTTGTCGGAAAATTTTACGAAATCAGTTTAGTTGTAGCAACTATAAGTTTTCCGTATATTGTAAGGACATTTTAAACTTTGAATATTTTAAAAAAAATATGTAAAACAAAATATCATTTATTCAGTAATAATGAAATTAAGCACATAACGGAATTTTTTTTTAATTAATAGTGAATGTTTTGTTAAAACAGAAGACTCATTGTCATGCGATGATAAATAAGGAACAGTCATTTGCATGCTATGCTACGGAACTATCTAATGATGAGTAATTGATTAGATCTAATAAAATTTAGAGAGATAAGACTTTTGATATTAAGGAGGACATTATGTAATAAATTATTTAGCTGAGGAAATTTTATTTCTGGATATATTAGTTTGATATAGAGTGTCAAAATTCAAATTTATAATAGAAACAAATATATTTAATTTGGTATGGTATGTCGAATGACTCTTGAACATGCACTTGCTGCACAATGAACACTCGAATTTATAATTGTAATTATTATTATTACTATTATATTATCATTATTATATGTGGAGAAATAACGTGACTTACGTTCAGGTAATTTGTTTGAATTTGAAATAGTTTGGTTGAAAAAGAAGGCAAGCGTGTGTGTTCATAGAAGTTTCACAATAGTCATTTGTGGCTATATTTTGGGCTTGAGCTCAAGTATTATTATTAAAAACCTGTATTATTATTAAAAACCTGTGGTGAAATGAATTGATTTAAGTTCGGATAATATATTTTATATTTACAACGTGTTTCAAATTTTTTTGGGGTTGTAGAAGAGTGCAGAAGTCTGTGTTCACAGAAATAGCAGGAAAACTAAATCATGCCATATAAAACTGTTGTTTACAAAATTAATTATCTTTGATCTTGAGGTGCTCAATTATTTATGTTGTTGTTGTAGAGAGCTGTGCTGGAACCTGCAATGCAGGGACGTGATATGATTGGTCGAGCTAGGACAGGAACTGGGAAAACTCTTGCATTTGGGATACCCATCTTAGACAGGATTATTCAGCTTAATGCTAAGCATGGGTAATTTATTTTAGTTACACTTAATTTTACTTTTACTTGAATTTATAGCCTTGTTTTTCTGCTGCAAGGAGGATTAGGTAATGGTACTATCTAATCTTGATTTGTTTCTTCAACCAAACAAATTTTTGTCTTTGATCATTGCAGGCGAGGAAGAGATCCTTCGGCTATGGTTTTGGCTCCAACTAGAGAACTTGCACGGCAGGTTGAGAAGGAATTCAATGAGGCCGCACCTAACCTGGACACGATCTGTCTTTATGGGGGTATGCCCATCCAGCAACAAATGAGGCAGCTTAATTATGGTGTAGATATTGTTGTCGGCACACCTGGTCGAATTATTGATCTTCTCAATAGGAGGGCACTGAATTTGCAGGATGTAAAGTTTGTTGTTCTTGATGAAGCTGATCAGATGCTTCAAGTAGGATTTCAAGAAGCTGTGGAGAAGATCTTGGAGAACTTGTCTCCAAATCGTCAGACTCTTATGTTCTCAGCAACAATGCCATCTTGGATAAAGAGTATTACCCGAAATTACCTAAACAACCCCCTTACCATTGATCTTGTAAGTATACAAATCTATTTTAGGCACCAGTAAGAAAGGTTAATGAAGTTTTCGAATGTCATTTCTATTGGTATTATGCCAATTAAGGCTAATGAAGTTTTCAAATGTCATTTCTGTTGGAATTATGCCTAGTCTGGTATGACATGGGCTAAAGAGAGTTTTGAGGAGAAATTTTGAAGATACCTAACGAATGTAATTAATGGAATCTTCTAAAGCTTAGGATTTTGTGATCTATGAGGAAATAAATTTCAATAGATGAAAATCTTCTCTCACAGAACCTGGGTTGCCTTGATTTCAAGTCAAGGTAAAAATATTGTGTGCAGAAAACACTCATGAAAAGAGCTACTACTTATAGTGTCTAATTGTGATTGTGAAGACAGGACATAATCTTTAATGGCTAGCTGTTATCAGTACCTTTGAGTTACAAAACTAAGAATCTCCCTATCCTAGGGATTTGCATCACAGAAAGGCCTAAAGATTATTTTGGAAAATCGAAACAAATCCATTTTTTGGTGAACTAAGGCAGTTTATATCACACATGAACAATCATTCTAGCATGTTTATTTATTCTGGATACACCCAACACCTTAAACAATAGTTTTGACTGACATCAGCCATTTTTTACTAATGGGCATACAGATAGAATCTTAAAATAATGACTTTAAGGGACACAAATACCTGTAAATTACAAACAAATTTATCATATTATGTTATGTCCGTCAATCTGAAACTGGCATATTAGGTTTTCCTCTTCACATTCCCTTCAATGCAACTGGGATAAATACATGTACTGAACATCACAAGTTGGACTCTGGACTCTTCTGTGTCCCTAAAATTTAAGAGCACAGAGTCAGGCTTGTAGTAAAAGTTGTAGGTTAACTAAGGTAATTTTTCAGCAGGAAATTTTATGTATATAGATGTCATAAATATTATATAATGTGTATATATATGCAGGCGGCAGTAGATGTGTTCTCAACCTTCAGAAGAAATTGTAGCTTTTTATATTTGTGCCTGTAAACTATTTTTCTATGACATGTTTATTAAAATTAAACAGTGGTTCTATATAAGTTTATTCTCTATATATGATTGTAGAAGGCATTATATAGAATTTTGGAATTTATGCTGCAGCATGAGATCTTCATTCAATTCTAGTTTGATGTTTACGTAAATCTGATGGTGCTATAGGTTTCTTGCCTTGATATCTAGCACAAGTATCTTAAAAGTACTGATTTTTTGTGTGCACATTTTTCCATGATTTTTACTTTGTAAGGACGAAGAAGATATAAAAATGTTTAGATTAACTTGCAGAATCCTTATTCTTGATTTCTAATACGTACTTGGGAACTTACTGGTGCCGTAGGTTGGAGATTCTGATCAGAAGTTGGCAGATGGAATTTCACTGTACTCTATTGCGTCTGATATGCGCACTAAAGCAGGGATTCTTGCACCCTTGATAACAGTATGACTTCAGATTCAATCTTTTCTCCTTACGATTGCATCAGCTGTAATTAATGATATCATTGATATTTTATTATAAGAATCTGTTTTATAATTTTATATTTTTTACTAAAGTGATTGGAACTCAGTATGGTTGGTTCTTAGGCAGGGTTCTGTATGCCTTTCCTAATTGTATATACTTTGGTAGGAACATGCAAATGGAGGAAAGTGTATTGTTTTCACTCAAACCAAACGTGATGCTGATCGATTATCGTATGTAATGGCCAAAAGCCTTAAATGTGAGGCTTTGCATGGAGATATTTCACAAACTCAGAGGGAAAGGACTCTTGCTGGTTTCAGAAACAACCATTTCAATGTTTTAGTGGCAACTGATGTTGCATCACGTGGCCTTGATGTTCCAAATGTGGATCTTGTAAGTTTTATTTTACTGAACATTATGTTTGAAATTGTTGTGTTATCCATGGTTCTTGATAGTTGATTAAGTTTTAAGAAAAGCTCATATTTTCTACATGGTAGTTCTTCCTTTCTAGTTGTCAAATAAATTTTTTTGGGGGGGGGGGGGGGGTTGTGGGTTTGTCGTTTTTAGTTTTTTAGTGAGGGGGGGTTTGTAGAGTTTTGGGGGTGTGGGGGAATGTTGGGGGGTTGTTTTTTTTTTTTTTTTTTTTTGTTTTTGTTTTTGTTTTTGGTTTTTTTTATTTTTTAAAAAAAACATTTTTTTTTTTTTTGGGTTTTTTTTTTTTTTTTTTTAAAAAAAATTTTTTTGGGGGGGGGGGGGGGGGGAGTTGGCATGATCGTGTTTGTCATATTTTAATAGTTGGATTTCGCTAAACTTTGAGTGTGAAGGGAAATTACGGGGTTGATGTTTCCTTTCTAATTGTTTTTCTTCCCTATTATCTGTCTTTGTTGTATTACTTTTTCATTCTCCCTATTAATTGGTTGTGTGTATCTTATTCACTCTTATCTTTTATGCCTTACTGTAATATATTCTGTGTATATGTAAACACAATGACATACATATTATTCAATCTGTTTGTAAATTTTTATTTGCTTTTCTCGTACAGGTAATACATTATGATCTTCCCAGTTCATCAGAGATATTTGTCCACCGATCTGGACGAACAGGCCGTGCTGGGAAGAAAGGAACTGCTATTCTTATTTACTCAGAAGATCAATTCAGGACTGTGAAGACTATTGAGCGTGATGTTGGATGCAAATTTACAGAGGTGATTTTTCTTTTTTTTTTTTTTTTCCATTTCCATCCTTCTATCTTTCACAATTGTAGCTTTCTTTGTTAATATTATTCTAGTCCTTGCTGCACCAAGATGGATAGCCTATTCTCTTTCCATAAATCCAATCCAGTCCACCTTAAAGGGCCACTTGAATGTGCTGCCTCTCCAACTTAGGGTAGCTTTGTGGTGAATATCTTACTAGTTTTTGATAGAGTTATGAAAGAATGTCTTTAACTTACCTAGATTTTCCTCTACACTGGGTCTTAAGTACTAAATCTCAAGTTGGTGACAATCTATGTTCAGCAAGAAAACTACTGTCCCTGCACACAGCAAGTGCGTAGTTCTACTAATTAATCCAAGGTAGCTTATACGGGATGTTATTTTGATGCGCTCAAAGGATTAAAAAACGTATGTAAATGTGAATCCATGTTCAACTGTCAAGAGAGTCTATTTTGCGTTTGATGTTCACTAAAATCAGGCAGGGAGGGGACAAACTGCAGAATTCGGACTAAAATAACTCAAATCATTAAAGGGTGATGGCAATTAGATAAGACATTCAGTTTTGGTATATGATATTACTGCAATGCTGACTGCACATTTCCTTATCACAAAATTCTATCAATTCATTCTCAATTATGGATATACATCCATGTCTCTAGCTTTGGTTTAATTAGTAAATAATATTGAAATATAAGTTAAAGATTGTTTTAAACCTGTAGTTGTATGTTCTTGGAATCATGAAGGGTAAAATGTTAAGTGAAAGTAAATGTTCCAACAAGGATTCTGATCTAAAACTGCGAGTTCATGGGAAATGATGTGATGAGAAAGGCTGAAGTTCTTTGTTTGTTGAATAATGAGTTAGAGGAAGGTGAATCTGTTGTGTCAATTTTGGCAGTGGAAATAGCTGTCTTGGTAATAAATAACTGAGTGGCAGGAGTTCTTTTGTTATGGATATTCATTTTAACTACATCGGATTAACGGAAAATTGAGACATTGTCAAACTGATAGTGCTAAGATGTTTTATTTGAATTTTGATTTGACTGTCGTGTTACAATTGTATTCTACCTGGGCACATATTTGATCTTCGAGATGTGAAATGCCAAATCCTTCAGCTGTAATTATTTATCTTGCCCTTGAGATTCTTTAACCCTTCATACGATCTTATAATATAGGTTACTTTTACGCTGTATAATGATTAACTGCTCACATCTTATTCCAATGTTCTTGTTTATCAGCTTGCAAAGATTAATGTTCAGAGTGGATCAGCAGATATGCTTGGTGGATGGGGTGGTGGTCGATTTGGTTCTTCAGGAGGTATGAGGGATCGTCAATCTGGCGGTACAGGTTATGGTGGCAGTCCTGGATTTGGCCGTTCTGGCAGTTACACTAATTCTGGATTTGGCCGATCTAGCTATGGAAATTCCAGTTCTGGCAGTTACACTAACTCCGGATTTGGCCGATCTAGTCATGGAAATTCCAGTGAGACGGGAAGGTTTGGAGGATCAAATTCTAGCCGTTTTGGCAGCCCTGGTTCAAGTCTGTCAGGAGGGGGTTTCGGTGGATTTGGTGGTTCTGATCGATCTGGTGGATTTGGTGGTTCAGATCGATCTGGTGGTTTTGGACGGCCTCAATCTGGTGGTTTTGGAGATAGAAAGTGAAGCCAGAACAACACATTTGGTGGTTCACATGGAAGTGGTTTCGGTGCTTTTGGGGATAACCCAAATAGGGATACTTACAATTGAGGAAAGGCTTTTTAACGTCAAGTTGGTAAGTAGCATCTTCATTTCTGGTTTAGTTTTTACCTCTTGTAAAGTTAATTTACAGTTTTTATCTTGGCAATTTTCCCGTATGGAAAAGGTAATATGGAATAAGAATAATACATTCTATTTTGGGAGGCATTTCAGTAGTATCTTCAGGTAAAACTCAACTCTAGTTAGTCACTCCCGCCATAGCAAAACCCTGTATCATTTGCATGTTCCATAGCAAAGGCCTTTTAAATTTTGTAGCAGCTGCTTCAGAAATGGGTGATCCAGTTTGTTTAATACGTTCTTCAAAATTCACAATGGTCAAAGATAGAAAATTTATGAAACAGGTAGGTGTTCTCCTGTTTATACACAACGTTGTGATAGAAGGAAATTCTCATACTATAACACATTATAACTATTGTTATTGTAATATTAATGTATTATCAACAATCTGCTTTTAGCTGCGTCGTGGGCTACTTATTGATGAATGAAATATTCAACAGCATCATGTTTGAGTAAAGAGAACCTGAAAAGGTGATTTATTGCATTAGGCACAAAAGTTGCTGAACTGCATTGAATCATAAGGAACTTTTTGTTGCTAAATGAATGATCCAATTTAATGGTAGTCAACAAATGCATAACTTAATGGTAGTCACGTACTATTTCTTGTCGTTTTGGATTTGCTATTGAATGGTTCCAATTAAGAATGACTTACATATTTTTATTAATGATTATTCGTCTTAAACTTATATTTTTTACAACTGTTTTTATAATTATGTTGTCAGTGGTGGAAAAAATGAGGTTGAGGAGGTAAAGAAGTTGATGGTAGAATTGAATTCTTCGATAATAATATTCTTTCGAAAGTTAACAAGATTTTATGTTCAACGAAGACATTGTGTTTGCCTCGAGAAAGGAGGATAAATATATGCTTTGGAGGAGAAGAGTAAGATTTTTATTTTTATAAAATTATATAAATTATGTGAAGAGTCCCTTGTTTGAAGAAAAGTCACTAAATCGAATTAGATTACAAAACGTGAAAAGCTACAATTGTTTACTAAGAAAACGGATATTTAACCAGCGTAGTGTAAGTGCCATTGTATGAAATAATGTGTTCATGTTAACCAACTTTACGTATTGTTTATTCTTTATCTTTGTAAAATTTCATTGCAATTTACATTTATTGTTTTCATATAATTTTTGTTAATGTTGGTTCAATGTTAATCTTTTTCATATTGTTTTACTTTATAATTTTCAATTTTCTTTATTTAGGTTTTTGATTTTTTATTTAATCTAGAATTTTGAGTTTTAAGTATTTCAGCTTTTTTTTTTTATCTTCCAACATTTCTTGATCATTTACTTCTATAACAGTTTTGAAATTTTCTTTAAATGTAAAATCAGAAAACTCAAAAAGTATGTATAAATTATAATTTTGTGCTCTTAATTCCAAAAGTAAAGTAATTATAAAATGAACCTTCATATATTTTCCCCATAATTTAATGCTTATATTAAAATCTTTTAAGATTTGTAGTCTAAATAAAAATAATCTATTATTTCTATTTGTTTTTTATTGAATAAAATACTAAATCCATCTTTTTATAATAAAAAAAAAATCGCACGTCCAGTGGGACTACTGTTTAGAAAATGAGAAAATTTTGTGAAAACATAATGCTAGACTAATTTTCAATGTTTTGAACACGTATGAAATTAAGAAATAAAATTATTATGTCTACTACTAATCAAAATATGAATATTTATAATGTTAATCAAAATGTAGGAAAAAAAATACGACTATGCGAGACGTGTAAAATGTTTTAGTAGTCATACAACAACAATAACTGTACCTTTAACATAACAAATTATATCAACAAATGTGTTGATGATGAGTCTCGTGTTGACTCAAACATGGTCCATTATAACAACTAGGATGAAAAGGTGTGAACCAGAAATTGAAACCATAACATACTTGTAAATGAGAGGTACTCACAGGGCATGCTAGTTTTGGCAACCCACACAATGTTGATATAATGTTATATCAACAAATGAGAAATCACAAGAATCTTGATTTATATAGGATGGGCATCAATATATATATTTCTTATGCTTTTAGTAAAAACAGGTGAGAATATAAACACTAAGATATCAAATAACTTCTTAGAATTAATAAGTTAACAAATATATGTTATAATAATTTCGATATATGTTATCTTAGCAAATGATTATAGTGTGCATTGGAAAAAATTTCGAAATTGAAAGAAGTTACAATTGAAAGTTGAAAAGAATTTAACTAAAGCAAAGTTGCCCAATTCAAAGACTGGATCAAGTAAAAAAAGCAAAGTAATTGAGCCAATATTCAATAAGAACAATGTACTAAAAAAAGGATCATCAATATAACATATAATATCAGTTGAATACCGCAATAGGATAAATTGTGGAAAACATTTACCTTGATAAAACTTGAAATACTCTCTAAAGAATACTAAAAGACAATACAGAAAATGCAATTAACAAAATGAACATGTAGCCTCATCTATAACATATGAATTCTGTGTATTTTTTCCTACGGATAAATCAAATTGTGAAACTTTAGGAGACTTTTGCACACCTACAAAACCTTGTCTACCTACTATACCAATCATCATGACTATGATTTTATGATAAATTGTATATTTTTGTGTATTTTCAATTATTATCTTAACTATGCCTTTTGTAACTTGTTTTACTTGTTCATCTTTCTACGTCTGTTTTGATGGAAAATTTTGATAATTAATTCAAAAACAATAATAGCTTGAATATTATTAGTTTAAATGGACTTCATCAATAAATAAAATTTTGAGACTTGAAACCACACTAAGTGAAAATACATTAAGTGTTCTGTGATTTAACTAACAATGAATTATTATTTTCAATTGAGCAAACTTATCAAATAAATTAAGGTATACAACTTAATGTTATTTTGTAAATATGGAAATAACAAAAATATGCACAACATAGTTGCAAGAGAAATAATACAAAATATTTATAAATAAATAAAAAGAGTCGCACAAAGAAGAAAAAGTTATAGAAAGAAAAAAAAAGTTATAGACAAAAAGATAAAGTTTAGAAAGATGTAAAATAAAAGTTAAAATGAATCAAAACATACACTTTTCTATAGAATAGGAGTCATTGCTACATCAACTTAAGATGTATACAATTTTTTTAGGTATTTCAAGTGACCTAAAACATTACAATTTTTCTCTAGTATAGAAAAATGGTATGAAATTCTATGTTAGCTCACGTAACTTCCTTCTTCCACTTGAATGATTATTTGCACGTTCATATGATAGTTAACGTTCACATAATTGTAACTTGTTTGTTGAGAAGATGTAATTAACTTTGCACGTCCATAAAATAGTTAGATAAAATTTTAATGTGTTGATAACTATTTTGTCTCTCTGGTTCAACTATTTAAAAAGTTATTGGAAAGTAGTAAATTACAAGACACTTCTTACTTTTTCTTTACATCTTTCTTCAATATTAACCTTTTGAACTTTATCATTTTTGAACTATAATATCTTTTGAATAATTTATTTTATAAGTTTTTTCCACATTCTTACTACTAAACATTTTATCGACTAAATATGTACAGGATAATTCAAACTATTTTATTAGTTATTTGAATATTTAAATATCATCATTAATTATTCTTATACATTTTATTAATTTATCAATTCCCTCTTAGCAAACTATTTTTAATAATTATGATAATTGTTTCTTTTTATGAATTATTTTTTTTATGATTCTTTCTACTATCTTTTTTTATTTATTTATCATTTTTCTATAATATTTTCTTAGAATCATTAATATGTTACTTCAATTAAAAATAGTGGTAAGGACATGACTAAGAATATATAAGGAGTTAAGCTTGAAGCACTTAATGGATTGGGAAGATCTATGACAATAACAAGAATAAGAATAAGGAGAGATATGACAACTTTGCAACAAATATAAGAACAAGGAGAGATATGACAAGCTTTACAAGAAGTGTTGACAATTTTTACTAAAATAGAATTAAGTCTTGAAAAATCAAAATTCATATTCATTAATTGTCTTATTATTGAAGAGGAGATTGTTTCACCTTAATAAAAAATATAGACTAAACATTAATAATTTAGTAGTTATACTTTTGCTAATTTTTGACTTTTATATTAATTTATTTACCTTTGTAATATTTCCGAATGTCAAGAGGTTATATGTAGTGTCTAGTCAAGGAAGATCAAACTTTGAATAATAAATTTTTCTTTATTAGAATTGAGATTATCAAAGGTCTTTCATTCCTTTGAGTGTAACCTCCAAAACATATTTTTCATTCTTAGAAATGTGATGTTCTCAATTTTTATATTATTTTCAGTTTATAATCCATAATTTTGATTTTTTGTCTATGAAATTAAGTGTTTAATTTTTTTTTCTTTGTTTCAATTCTCACAAGTATGCAACATGATTTCCTAGGTGTCCAAACTCAAAATCTAAACAAGAAAGAGGCTTCATATACTTTGGTATCAGAATCACCATGTTATAAAAAACAAAACCCAAAATTCTTATGTTTAATATGACAAACTATTTTTTTTTTATTAAGGTTAAACAATCTCCTATTCAACGTGAATTTTGATTCTTTAAGATTTAAATTCTATTTTAATAAAAAGTACCACTTATTGTAAAACTTTCTTAACTCTCCTTCTTGTCATAAGTCATTTAAACTCTTCAAATGCTTCAAACTCCATACTCTTGACCACGTCCTCATCACTGTATCATCAATTAAATAAAAAAAGACACTTAAAATATTTTGATTTAATATAATCACATTTATAAATATTTTATTTGTTGCTTTTTCCCAATTTTAAGTTTACATATTATGTTTTCAAACTAACATATAAGCTTCTAAACTTAAATAATCAACAAGTGTTTACTCTCCCAAAAACATCACAAGTTAATTCGACCAAGAATGCTCGTTATGCCTTGTTGGTTTAACAAGTGTGTTGCTTGTATAACTCCAAACTAACATGACTTTTAAGTATATGTAAAAGAGGAACACTCTCAAGGTGAAAATACTTTTTATTTGTTAAAATTATAAATTATTTTATTAAAATTATCTATTATACTTACAACGTGATTTTTTTAACATTACTATTTTTATTAGTGTAGAAAAAATAACTGATTAAATTGAGAGAAGTCAATGCTATTTTACTCATTCACTCGGTGATAATTTACTAGTTTCAATTGAATTATTATTCACACTAGAAAAGCAAATGTTATTTTTATTATATTAAAAATATCTATAATTTTATATTTTTTTCATTTAATGAGTAATTAATTAAAAATAAAAACAATATAATTTAAAATTTATATATAACTTTATAAAAGTAGCATTATAAAAACTGTTATTTTAAAAGAGAAATTATTAAATTATTAAAAAAGTTATTCAATTATTTATTTTATTAAATAAATAAATCATTTTTTATTTATTAAAAAAATAAAAATATCAAATTAAAAGACGATGCTAAAAAATAGAAATTATAAATATAATTATTTATTATTTACTTCCTTTTCAAATATTTACATTAAATATTTTCATAACTAGTCGGCAACCCACTCTTTGTAATACTTCTTTTTGTTAAAATTTACTAAAAATTACAAAACTACAAACGAAAACCATCAAAGAAACAAATTGACATGTTTATTTTTTGAAAACTTTTTAACCAATGATAAAAAAATATGTTAAAAATACATAACCTTTTTCACACGTCTCATTATTTTACTGACCTATCTACATCTACACCCACAAAACCTACTAAAAAAATATAAAATAAAATAAAGTATTATAGTGATGATGATTTACCTGGAACAAAGTCTAAGTCGTGCTGCAACGTGATTCTTACGACACAAGCACGAAAATTCTCCTTCTCCACAACTCCTTTTATCTCCCTCCATTTCCCCGTTTCACATTTACAGCCAAACACGCCCTAAACCATGGCAAGAATAGCTCCTTCCCTTACCGCTTTACTCTCCTTTCTCTTCCTCCTCACCCTCACACTAGCGCGCGATCTCCAAACCCCGTTTTCCGAACCGAAACCTCAATCCGAACCTGTGAACCGTCCCGAACCTAAACCTCAACACGGCACCGTTTCCTTCACCGTCGACACCATCGATCCCGTTCCCCTTACGTTCCTCCGCTTCCGTCCGATCAACCGCCACTTCCACCACCTCCGTTCGTCGCCGCTGCCGCTGTCACTCCGCTCCGGCCGCCGCCGCTGCCACAACGGCCACCGCCTCCAGATCCCTTACGGCAACGACGCGATCGTGCTCGACAACGCCTCCGCTCGCCGGATCCATCCGCGCTGGGTCACCGTTCACGCCGACGCCGAGACGCGGGCTCTGGCTACCGCGGAGCGCGTCGATTCCGTTCGCGAACACCACCACCGCGGCGAGATTCACCACCACCACCACCACCGCGAGGAAAATTCGTTCGCCAAGAAGATTCGCAAGTTCCTGAACCACCTATTCTGACTTTAACCGCGTAACTGAATTTGTGAGTGATTGTGATAACGCATATATATATATATATATATATATATATATATATATATATATATATATATATATATTATATATATATATATATTTATATAAATATATTTATATATTTTATAGATGTGTGGAAAGCATGTGTGGGGATATATGATATTGTTATATACTA
>Ga0099824_1005056_pt1 | contig 18746 bp, 10 predicted proteins | sample SiratrowhiteBW_FD_76837 | JGI IMG/M metagenome (GOLD analysis project Ga0099824, IMG submission 76837) | Root nodule microbial communities of legume samples collected from California, USA - Siratro white BW | ecosystem: Host-associated > Plants > Roots > Nodule | place: USA: California... | reverse complement strand
ATATATATTTTTATTATATATATATATATATATATATATATATATATATATATATATATATATATATATATATATATATTTAAGATTAATTATCATTATTGTTGTTTAATTTTAAAGTATTATTTATAAATATTCGTAATAATATATAATTAAAATTTAGATAGAAGAAGTTTAGCTTTTTTATTTAAATTTGTTGATGATATAATAGTTTATAAAATTTATGCCAATATAATTTAATATTTCTTCACATTCACACACACACACATATATATATATATATATATATATATATATATATAATTACATTATCAAACTTAAAAATCTGAAATTTAAGAATTTTAAATTAATTTATTTAAACAATACATTTTAAAGATATAAAATATAAATTAAAGTAATTTGAATTTCAAGCATTTTAAACTTTTTAAAATATTAAATTTTTAATCCAAACCCCTGGTAAAGCTACCTGTATCAAAAAGGATTATTCTATCAGTAATCTCTTTATTTAATAAATTTGACATCTTCATTGGACCAAAAACAAAACTCACCGATGAAGAAGGTTTGGAAAACAGATCGAAACCACAATTCTATCGTCTATAATAAAGGCACACAACATTACGTTTTTTAGGTGATGATTCCTAACCATATTTGAACCATCACATAGAGTATATAATAATCGCAAATGAATATTAAATTATGTAACATCCCATCAAATATAGGTGTGAAATTTGTGCTTTTGAAATCTAAAAGCAAGACACAAGTAGTTTACCAAAAAAAGAAATAGAGAGGTTATAAACAGTTGTTAATACATTTTTTTCACTCTTATTCTTCTTATAATTAAACGTTAGGAATGACTTATGTAGATGGCTTCTCACAGAAGTTTGCTTGTTTATAAAGATGATATAATACGTTTATGATAATCAATAATTTTTTTAAATGGAAATAAATATTAAATAATGATAAAATCAAGTATAGAAATTAATATATAAAGAAAAACTTACCATTAAAAACAAGAGTATTATTGTCTATACTATAAATCAATTTTATGATTAGGATCTCCAACACAATTTCATTGTTTTAAAACATGGACATCTCATATATATAACTAAATATTATAAATAATTTAATAATTATCTGATAGTATTTGACATCTTTAATAAATTTTATTATTATAGACTTTAATATTATATTAAAAATAAGTTAAATTACTCAATTTGCATATAAACTGAAAATTACTCAAATTTATATGTTATAAATTATTAGATTTTTATCTCTACTAGATTTTTATCTTTACTTAAAAATCTACTCTATGTGAGATTTTGAAAGTATATAATTTGTTATATTTTAAAATAAAATATAATAAGAGATGAAATTGGAAAAAAAATAAAACATTTAATAGCTAAAAAATAAGTGCTAGGGACAAAATCATATTTTATATATATTATATATTATTAAAAAATTTACTTAAAATTATAAAATTAGAAAAAAGATTTATTATATAAATATAAAATTCAAACAGTTATAAGTGTTAGTTAATAATATAGCGTATTCTCTATATTAGTTTTTAATTAATGAGAGGATTAAAAATATATAATTGTAATATTTAAAAAACTCAATTGATAAAATTAAATTACATTTTTTATATCTAGAAATATCGATTCAACCAATTACAATGTAAAAAATAAAAAAAATATGAAGTCTTACAATTTCCATATATAAATTTATAAATAATCTAATTAAACCTAAAGTAATAGAAGTATTAACAAGAAGATAAGTGTTAGGAGCACCAAACTTTTGTAAATTTCAAACTCCCGAAACGATCAAAACCGAACAAAAGGTGTGCAATAAAGATTGAAGCAGCAACTTCTTGTCAAAACGCCAAGCAACTTGCTTGTCCGTTACGCACTTCCATCATCCTGTGGTCATACTTTCCTCTAATGACATATCACCCAGCCAAAATATCAAATTTTTTTTATAATTTTTATTATATATAAATAAATAAGTATTTTTTACATACATAAATTTATTATAATTAGAATATGAGAGTTGAAATAATAATCTTACTTTAAACAATTGTTGTAAAATAAAATTTGTTATTTAAATTTATAAAACAGTTTTCAAATTTTAATTAGACGATTTACTTAAAATTTATATTTTAATTCAATTTAGAAGTATATAATTATCAATACTTCACTTTTATAATTTATAATTACAATCAATAGTTATAAAAATATCTTTAAACCTATTCATATCATATCATTAAAATTAATAAATGTTAATAAACTATGGTTGTATTTTATATTAACCACTAAAAAAGGCATATCAACAAAATAGGAAAACATACCATTGGATCCTTGTTAACCATGATAAGTCGATAACATAGCATATCATATTAAATTAATAAAAAGGTTTTACATATATCACATTTTTTTATCCATTAATTAATACTAAGATAAACATAAAAAAATTAAAATTTGCTTTTATCAATATATTTATATTTTATTAATTAATCATTATGATATTCTCCTTTGGTGCAAACCTTCTGAAACTGAAATCAAATCCAGACAAGTTAAAAAAACTCTCCAAAAGAGTAAACCTGTTTTTTGTCTGTATTGTGTAAGCTATAAAATTGGATATATCCTTACTCAACATTGCACTACAGTTTTTTTTTTTTCTTCTCTGCTATTTTTTTTTTTCTACTTCGTATTATCGGCAACACGCACAGCAGCAATGTCGTCTCAGGACTCAGACAAAACCACGTCAGAAGCGAGTGCGTTCGACGTGCCGGCGGCATCGCGGCTCGTGAAGGAGTTGCGCGGAGCCTTCGCTTCAGGCAAAACTCGCAATTACGAGTGGCGAGCGTCGCAGGTCAAAGCGCTAGAGAAACTCGTCGCCGATCACGAGCAGGAGATAGTCGACGCGCTCCAAAAAGACCTCGCGAAGCCGCCGCTTGAAACCGTCGCTTACGAGGTGCTTTGGTTTATTCCAGTCTGGCTGTTACTCTCTTCGTTTTACTTTCTCTATATTTGTGGTCCTGTGGTTTGACCTCAGTAATGGAAGAGGAATGTTTGGAAAACAGGTGGATTTCGTGATAGAGATCTTGTACGGTCCATTTATTACGGTGACTGAGTGATGCCGTGTGTCACGGCCTCGGATTTGTTTTCTGAGCAATGCTTTTTGTATGCAGTGTGTTGACGTGTTGCATTGTGTTTTTTTTTTTGGGATATTTCTTTTTTTTTATTCATTTATTTTAATTTTGCTGGAAAGGGTTTAGTTGAATTTATTGATTGGGGATTTCTCTCTGTGGTTGCGGTTTGCCTTTCTTTGCCTGTGGTGGTGGAAACGTCGCCGTTTGGGACTCGCTGGGTTTGGTGTGAGCATTAATGGGGGCACTCTTTGCAATCTACTTATAGGATGGGTCAATATGTGGGCCTCGGAGTTTGTTCGTGAGTCTACAGTAGGTGGTTTTCACTATTTTAATTCATGGATTTTGTTAATGCCAGTACTTGTGGCTGAATCTAGACAACTAAAAATGGGCAGACAAACTATAAACTGTGAATTAATAAAAAATCGATCTTTCTCGTGCCTTTTTAAAAAATTGCTATATTGAAAAAAATTATCATATATAAATATATGGGTATGTGATTGAATGAGGAGATATTTATTCACAAGGGTTAATGACAACTTTTTAATTTTTTGTTGGTTAAATGATTGAATATGTTGCCAGTACCTTTAATGTAGAGCAGTCAAAGTGTTTACTTAAACTACTGTCACTGGATGTGTTTTTGCAGGCCACTTTGTCCTTGCACTACTCTGGTTCCTGATTTTCTTTAATTAAATTGAGTGTTTGCGGTGTTTGTTTGAAAACTGTTTACTTACACACTATTCTTTTGGTATCTGGATGAAAGAAATAGAGGGAAGAAGTAAAAAAAAAGTAGAGAGAGAAACTGATGATGTGATAATAATGTGATAGGAAATGAAAAGGGTGATAGAAGATGAAAAGGGAGATAGGAAGAAAAATGATTGAAAGCAAATTGTAAGAGAAATGGATGTATTAACACAATAAGTTGTTTAGAAGCACTTCTATTCTTTCGTGCGGTTGACCCAATGGATTTCAGTTGGATTTCAGTTTAGCTGCGAGATGCCTCTGGCTATGAAGTTACCAAATGGCATATGCCCACATCATTTTGGTACTACTTCTCAAATGCAATGCAATTCACGCATTGCGTGCTGGTTTAAGCAGGAAAATATGTGCCAATCAAGGTTGGCTAAACTGATAGGATTGAAATGTAATAAATGTAAATAGTCCAATGTACTTATATAAGCTTTCTTCTGATACTTGTAGCATTCCTTCATCTTAAAGTACTGCATCCTCACCTCCCAAATTTGTTACAAAAGAGGAAAATCTTTGCGTTTGGAGAAGATCCTGGATGTCTTGACCGTATTACATAGTTTTTTTTTTTTTTTGAGTAATGAAAAGTGTATGACAGGCAATTCTAATTACAGATCTTGAAATTGCAATGATAATTTTCATTGGGTATTGAATTGGCTATTTCTATTTTTAAAATTTTGGACTTTGATATCTTAGGCTGCTCAGTCCTTGCTATATTTCTATTTTTAAAATTTTGGACTTTGATATCTTAGGCTGCTCAATCCTTGCTATCTTGTTTCTCAATCGTTCTCCACTTGATCTTGAATAAGGCTTTTAGGTTGATATGTATACGTGGATTGGAGATCTCTGATGATACCAGTGGTCCTGTGTATATCCTTTTATTAATACTCCTTAGATAGGAAAGATACTAAATCTATTTTTTCTTCCAAGGGATGCTGAATTTTTATTATAGATTAAGAAATAATATTTGCTAATTATTGCTAACCAAACATTTTGGAGCTTTTAATAAGGACATGAATCTGAAAATGTAGAATGAAAACCTAGTTTCTGCATTACTGCTTAATAGGTTGTGTCGATATATTTTACAACGGTGTTAAGCATGATATTTTCCAACTTTTCCAACTTCTCCTAACTGGGGTTAGTTTGTATTGTAGATTGCTATGTTGAAAAACTCATGTAAAGTTGCGCTCAAAGAATTGAAACATTGGATAACTCCCGAAAAGGTATATGTATGTGAATTTCTTTGCTGATACTGTTTGACACAATTCTTTTTATTTATCACATAAATTTCCCTTTATTGCAGGTCAAAACTTCACTCGCAACTTTTCCTTCTTCAGCTGAAATAGTATCTGAACCACTGGGGGTTGTGCTAGTCATCTCGGCATGGAACTACCCTTTTTGTATGTTAATATTTTGTTGAGCTTGTTGCATTTGCTTTTGAGCTGACTTCACCTTTTTCTTTCCTCCAAGCTCTTTGAAATCTATAATGATGATAATATTACATTTTCCATCTATCTTTCCAGTGTTGGCACTTGATCCAGTCATTGGAGCTATAGCCGCCGGTAATGCTGTGGTTTTAAAACCATCGGAAATTGCACCAGCCACATCATCACTGTTGGCAAAACTGCTGGGAGACTACATGGATAAGTCATGCATTAGAGTTGTTGAGGGAGCAGTTGATGAAACATCAGCATTGCTACAGCAAAAGTGGGACAAAATTTTCTATACAGGTTCTTGTTTGCAACTCTTTGTTTTCTTGACGGCTTATTAGAATCCTGAAATGATTTTGCTGCTCTCATTGACAATTGTTTCCTTTTGAGGCATGTTGGGCTGTTAGCAATACACCGTAACTAACTCTCAACTGTCTTTATTATTTGATGAAATCTATGTGAGTACCACTAAGTGACGTGGGGCCCACATAAATTTTACTCTATTATTATAATGAAAAATGTTTTGGAATAAGCCATTTGCAAGCATTTTTCTTTATGTATGTTATTATAAGTAATGCAAATTTTGGTACTCCGTTTGGATGATTCAACTGGTGCATTCAGAAAGGAAAAAAGGTACATTATAGTTTTTTGATTTTGGTTTTGGTTGCGAAAGATCAGTTTGAGGATAACATTTGATTTTTAAGCTCCTAGAAATTCGCATGCGTGCTACAATATGTGTAGTTTAGTTTGATGGCTAGTTTGATGCATGCTATTATCAACGATCATACGTATCCGATATTGGTTATTTCTATTACTTTAACAGGTCTGATAACAATGAAAGTTTACATTCCTTTAGTTTGGTGAACAACAAAGGAAGTCTTTCATTTTTTTAATAATTAGCATAGGAGTATTGAATTATGTTTTAAGCTCCATAAATCATATACTTCTATATAGCTGTTCTTGAAATTCTTCTTTCATTTTTATCATATAAAAAAAAGAAAATACTTCATTCTAAACAGTGATTGGCAATGTTGTTATGGTTTAACGATTGCTGTACAGATTAGAATACATGTAGATGGTACTGTTATTGGTCATGGAGATAGTTTGTTACTGCTTATTGAAAAATGTGTAGAAGCATATAGCCATAAGCTTGTTGAATCGCATAATTCACATCATTTCTCAAGTTTAGGTAATATATCCTTGGGAAAGCAGGATGGGCATATTTTAACCGAAATATTGAAGGCGGCCCTGATGGATAAGATATTTAAGTAGAAACTTTGAAAAGCTGTATCTAATTGATACGCAACTGGAAATCTGTGAGATAATCGCTTATATGGCACTTGACAGTGCTCTAAGCAGTATATGTACTTGCCTCTTGACCATTATTCTACTTTCAATGGTTGAGTTTTGACCAAGTCCCCTTGTACTTGTTTTAGACTTTCAGATGCATTGACTGTGCCTGTAATCTGTAACATATTGTTAGAGATTCTTGGTGTCAGTCTTATTCAGGAAATCCAGTTTATTATCAATATATAAGGACCTGATGCTGGATTTTCTTGAATGTTTATAAGTTCTATTACAATGTCTCACGTGTAATTGTTGGATTTTTAGGTAACGGACGAGTGGGACGTATTGTGATGGCTGCTGCTGCAAAACACCTTACGCCGGTTGTGCTGGAGCTTGGAGGAAAATCTCCAGTTGTTGTTGATTCAAACATCAATTTAAAGGTATACCTTTGTTATGTTTTAATTTTGTCAGTTACTTGCCATCACTCTGATCCCTTTGCATTTTTTGATCTAAATTAATTTGAATTTGAATTGTCAAGGTAGCAACAAGGCGAATAATTGCGGGAAAGTGGGGTTGTAATAATGGACAAGCCTGCATTTCTCCAGATTATGTTATAACAACAAAAGAATATGCTGACAAGTTGGTAATAAGTTTTTCTTAACTATAGTTTGAATTTTTTAGTTTTCTGTTTGTTTAGTGTTTGCTGTCTCCTATTTCTAGGTGGATGCCCTAAAGACTGAATTGGAGAAATTTTATGGAAAGAACCCATTGGAATCAAAAGATTTGTCCCGTATTGTGAACTCCAATCACTTTAATCGCTTGAAAAAGCTCTTGGATGATGATAAGGTTTCTGGTAAGATTGTTTATGGAGGCGAAAAGGATGAAAGCAAATTGTAAGTTCTGCATATGCTTTTCGGGTACTTTATGGATAAAGTCTTGATTTAGTGAAATAGAATTGATATTGACTCTAGCATTTCTCCTTTTCTCGAAATTGCAGGAAGATTAGCCCCACTCTTCTATTGGATGTCCCGCGGGATTCTTTGATTATGGGTGAGGAGATATTTGGTCCTTTGCTTCCCATCCTCACGGTAGGTGTTAAGACTCCATTACACCACACTAATTGTTTTGTGAGATTTTCTTCAAAACCTCGTTAGTTTCTTTGGTTTCTAGCTTTCACAGTAGTGAGTAGTCTAATGAAAACTAATATGCACAGTTTTATGGTAAGCCCATTTTCTTTTGGTGAAACAGGTAGACAAACTGGAAGAAAGCTTTGAAGTGATCAATTCAGGACCAAAGCCTCTCGCTGCGTATATATTTACAAATAACAAGAAGCTCAAGGAGCTATTTGTTATGAATATTTCAGCTGGCGGCTTGGTTGTTAATGACACCACTTTACATGTAATTGTTTTATTGTTTTTACACTCTACCCTTGAATACCGCCGATTCTTATATGCAAGCAGAGCAGCAATATAAGTTATCACTTAAATCTTCTTCAAGACTGTATTACTGTAGAAGATTAAAGAAAATAACTTCAAAATAATATCTTAAAATTTTTTCAGATTTCATTTTATACACTAAGGAGCTTCTTTTAAATAAAATGTATAAAATGTGTTGTTTCCCACCCATGCATTTGTTTTTATTGGTTCATCCTGAAATGAGTTTCTTCATATTGAATGTGGTTTTTCCGTTTACAGATGCTCACATTTTATTTATTGTTTTAAAATATTATTCATGTTTCTGTTTTCCGTTTGGCTTTTTTACCTACCTGATGCAGCTTGCGGTTCATACTTTGCCATTTGGAGGAGTTGGTGAGAGTGGAGTGGGGGCATACCACGGGAAATTCTCATTTGATACATTTAGCCACAAAAAGGCAGTTCTTTATCGCGGTTTTATTGGTGATGCATCAATAAGGTACCCACCATACACATGTACAAAGCAAAGATTGCTAAAAGCTCTCATTGGTGGTGGAATACTTGGTATTATTCGTGCCCTGTTTGGTTGGTCCTAGGCTTTAATTTTAGGCATATTGGAATCTCGATGCTATTAATACTGCTTTCATTATGTCTTCCTTCTACTTAAACTCCTGTTGACTCAACTCAACAACCATGACTTGTGGATGAAAGTAAATTTTATGTATATATTGCTTTTCTTCATATGATTTGCTTTAAGAAGTCTTGTGTTATCATGTCCTATCAGCTCCACGCTGATAAACACTGATATTGCTATCATAATGGCTAATGTTGGTTTAGATTAGTTGTGTTGATCTCACTTGTAGCAAGTTCTATAACGTCTTTTAATTGGGCCACTTCTTTCTTCAGACAGCACCTTATTTTGCCACACATCGTGCAAAGGATTCATTGTGTATAAGATACTGAATTGCGTAGCTTGATACTTTGTAGATTTAATCCTGTGAATTTTTCTCATAGGCTACCGAAGTTGCTCCAGTACATAACTCTGTTTATATAAAGTGAGAACATGATTTCAAAATATAATTTTCTTTCCATACAAATATTGGAAATTTCGTATAGACTAGTCGTATGATTTCAAATCCAAAAATCTAAGTTGCTCTTACGAGATTTGTCATGTTTATTATGCGAAATGCAAATAAACCTTGGATGCACATGGCAGGACTATGATGTTTTGATAACTTGATTATATTATTATTATACAATTATTTATATTATTATTTTATTTCAAAAATTGATTTATATTTATTATTATAATCTAAATATAACATGTTATTACTAAAAGTGTTGTGAAGTAGGTATTTGAAAAAAAAAAAAAAAGTGGGTATGAAAGCATCATCTTTCTATTAATTGTTTGCACTTAAATTTTACTTAAAATAATTTGCCTTTTGGCTATTTGCATCTGAAGATATATAGATGAATAATAGCCATATATTTTGTGAAATGCCTTTTTGAAGGCAATTCTTAGTGAAAATCACAAAGTTAGGTTTCACATTTTTAATGAATATCCTGTGATTTGGTAACTTTTAATAAGTTATAACCAAGAGAATGTGGAGTCACACCTTATGTGCGTGAAGAGAGGATGGAATAAGTAAATGTAGATCATACAGTCATAACAATTAGGTTTAAAAGTTAGATTATTTGAAAAAGTTCCATAATTTTACCTTTAATTACTACCTTTTATAATTTAATCCGACTAGATTCATTTCTCTCAATAGAATGTGGCTAATGTACTCCTTCAATTAATGTTGAGCGGAAAAAGTATTTATTTTTAAATATTAATTTCAAATTTTAAAACAAACACAACGGGTTCAGTGACTAGATGGTAACAGTAGATTTTCTGGCGAGCGATGGTGGTAGAGGGTGTTGCAACAAACTTCTTCTGCACCGTTTCTAGGTAAGTTGTTTTCATTTTACATGGTTTAGGCGTGGTGTAGAGGTACAAAGTGTCATTCGAATTCTGGAATGGGTTGTGGGGTGTGTAAAATGCCTTACGGAAAATTTTTTCTGTAAAAAGTTTTTGTATTATGAAAAACATTTTTCGGAAAAGGGGGTGTGAACACTAGGTTTTATATTATGAAAAATATTTTCCGTAAAGTTTTTGCACTATGAAAAACTTTTTCTGAAAGAGGGGGTGTGAGACCCGGTTTTGTATTATGAAAAATGTTTTCCGTAATAGATTTTTGTATTATGAAAAACATTTTCTGTAATAGCTTTTTGTATTATAGGAAATGTTTTTTGTAAGAGGTTTTTTATTATGGAAAATATTTTTCTTAATACAAAACTCCCATGAAAAACGTTTTCCATAATACAAAATCCTCTTACGGAAAACGTTTTCCATAATACAAAACCCTCTTACAGAAAATGTTTCCCATAATACAAAAATCTCTTACGGAAAACATTTTTCATAATACAAAAATTTCTTACGAAAAATGTTTTTCATAATACAAAAACCTCTTACGGAAAATATTTTTCGTAAGGCATTTCACACTCCCACAATCCAATCTCTTCCGAAAAACATTTTCCGTAATACCTTAACCCCTTTTATCTTCATTAACAAGCTCCTACTTATCTCCATCAGAAATGGAGAATCAGGGTTAAGTAGTTCTATCAATATAAAATCTGTTTGTTTGTGTATTTGATATTCTTTAGTTTTTGAAAGTTTTATATTTTTTATATTTTTAAAATTTGATGTTTTCTATATTTTCGTAGACTTTAGAGGGAAAAATTTCGTGTTGGATACCGCTTGACGCACACGGTCTTTTGATTATCTAGACAAAATAACAGAATTTTTCGAATTAAACTCCGCATGATGCGAGCAGTCATTTGGATATTTAATCGAATTTTATTTTGAAAGAAATTCAAGAACCTTCTAATTTCTAATTTTATTTAGTAATGAAATTTTTATTTATTTTTTTAAAATATGTTTTTATTTTATTTAGAAAACTATGAAAGTGAAAAATAAGAAAAGAGGTGATGCAAACAAAAAAGGGTAATGTTGGAAAACTATGATGTTAACAAGAAGACGGGGGTGTTAATAGCTATGTGAAGGGCGAACACAACAGAAAGGAATGAAGTTATGAAACTTAGGTGTTAGCACCAGTGGGCTACTGTGATGATTTGATGAAGCCAACCAAGTGAAGATGTTCAAGACCTTATAATCATATGTGGAATGCATGAAGATTTCATGAAGATTGAAGACTTGGTCTAGAACTTAGAAGTGTGTGTTGTGGGGTAAGTTTGAGGTCTAATCAGTGATGCATGCAATCTCAATCAATGATAAGCTCCACAAGTATTTTCTGAATTAACAAAAGTTTTGAAAAATCATTAAAATCAAAACCTGCTTTTTGAACAACTGTTTTAACTAATTGGAGAATGACTATTTGAAAAATCAATCGACTGAATTTTAAATGACAGTTGTCTATAAATAACTGGCGCGAAATTTTTGAAAGTAACGAAAATCATTTTACACATTTTCTGAGCACAAACATTTGAGATTTCAAAGAGTGCAAAAGCGCCCTTGAGTCTAGTGATCAAGATCAATCAACTTTTCATCAAGAACTGTTTTCTTGAACTGCTGCTGGAGCATTCATTTGACTGAGACAGTTTCTTCACTGATTCGATCATCAGACTAAGCCTTCTATATCCTTTCCTTATTATCTTTGTATTCCTTTGTATAAAAGTGCTTGTATTGCTGCGACTGTGTTAATCTTTCTTTGTATTGAAGGTTATTCTGGTGAGAGTTACCTGGGTTGGTAATTCTGTTATGTACAGTGGGCTCTGTACAGGGTGTGACTTGCTGTGGGATTCAACAAGGGTCTTCGTGAAACACACAGTGGGTTTCTATGTGGTTTCTTGTTCTGCTGTGGGTTCAGTAGGGGTCTACTGCGGGGTGCAGTGAGACGTTTTTGGGTTATAAAGTGGATTCTGTATAACTGTGACTTGCTGTGGGTTTCAGCAAGGGAGTTCTTGAAGCACACAGTGGATTCTGTGGTGTTTCTTGGTCTGTTGTAGGGTCAGCAGTGATTGCTGCAGTGTGCACTGTAGTCTTGCTGTAGGCAAAGGTTGTAAACTTGATCAGGTTGATCATTTTAGTGAAATCCTTACTGTATGTGAGGGACTGGACGTAGCCCTGTTGTTGGGTGAACCAGTATAAAAATCTACTATGTCTTGATTCTCTCTTGCTCTCTCTTTACTGTTCTTGCTAATTCTTGCTGATTTTCTTGAATTTTCATAATCAATTGAATCTTGTTAATTGAATAACTTCAACTTTCTGAAAAACATTTTTTAGTAACAATTAAAAACACATATTCTGTTTCAACACAATCTATTCTGAATTGTTTTGAAATCTGTTAATAACCAGTTTATCAGTTTCCTGCAAATCTACAGTTTTCAAATTTACTGGGTATACTGTTTATCAGTTCGTTTTTCTAGAAAACTCTATCTTTCACTGTTGTTGATTAAAGACTGTTTTCATATACTTAACATAGTTTATATTGTCTAACGAAAAGGTTTTTAATCAGTCAATCTTTATAAACTTGAAGTTGATCAAATTCTTTGATTTCTTGATCCAACTTTTCCAGAACTGATTTTAAAGTATATTGTGTATTCAAGAACGGTTTTCTGATTACAGTTTATTGTATTTGATTGATTGATATTGTGCTGAAACTGTTTGTTGATCCTTTGTTGTTTGTTTTACATAACTTTTTGAATAGTTTCCATAAAAATTATTCATTCTAAAAACAGTTTGCAAAAATTTTTAATTGTTCAATTCACCCCTCTTCAACATATTTCACATTGGGGGGTGTGGATAGTGATCCTATTGGTCAAATCTATTATTCATACTTAGGTTAGGGTTTGGCAAGAAACCATGGAACATGGAGGTGCAACAACAGCACGGCACTGGAGCGGTGAGGGCATCGTCGGCGGTTCTTGACGACGACTGGCGGTGTCTCGACGACGAGGGTGAGAGGCGATGACTCATGGAGCTACCGACGAAGGGAGTTGACGGCGATAAGGCTGACGGTGACGAGAGAGCTTAGCAGCGACGGCGGTGTAGGGCTCCCAAGCGGTTCAGTGTTGGTTTGTTGTCTTCCAAGGTATCCATGGCTTCGTTTGGGGATGATAATGGTAGAGAGAGGGTGAGAATGAGGCGTCACTGGCGACGGGAATGGCAACAGAGATTGCTATTGGGGCGTTTGTGAGGTTGACGGTAGCGGTGGCGAGGTTGGTGCGTTGGCTTTCGGTGAGGGTGAGGCGCTGGTTAGAGAGGTGTTTGTCGGGTGTAGTGTGTGACGATGGGAGGCGCTGCAATGGCTAAGATGGAGGTTAGCTTGGTGCGTAGGGGAGGTGTTTGGTTCGTGGGGTTAGGTTCGTGGAGTTATGGTGGTTGTTGTGGGATTGGTAGAGTTGTTCGTGATTTGTTATGGAGGTTCGGTGATGGAAAGGATAGTGAGCAGAGTAGGCTCACGAACCTACAATGGTGGCGACACGGTGGCTCATCCGAGGTGCTAAAATATTGACCCCCGGGCAGCGACAGAGGCTAAAGAGGTGTGGGCTGGAGGAGTTTCGGTTTGGAGGTGAGATGAGAGTGAAAGAGAAATGAACTGTGTGTGAGAATGGGGTTGAGGGCGAGGGAGCGGCTTCTTGTTGCACCCACGACAGTGTAGGGATTGCTCTTATTTTTGTTCCTTCACCAGCTTCTTTCTCTCTTTCTTTTTTAGCTAGGTTTTTTCTTGGTGGCGTTGTGGTGATATGTGCAAAAGGTGACAACTGTTGAGGTATAAGAAATGGCATGAGTGCGTGCATGGTGGCTGAACAATGCCGATGCTTGAAGTGCTCGAAGTGGTTTGGTTGGAAGAGATGTTGAAGATGAGGTCGTTGGGCACCATGACCGAGACTTGGCGTGAATGATGGTGACTGGGAAATGAGAGCATGTGTGGGAGAAAACGGAGGGCATTGGGTGAGTGTGTGCAAGGAATACAGTGTCCTAGAAGTGAGAGCGAGTGGCGCATGTAGCCTAGTTTGTGTGCCTCATGAATGTGAGGGAAAGTGCTCGAGGGACAAAGTGGAGGTCTGTGTGTTTTTTTTTTTAAAATATTAGTTTTACACTACTATTCACTCATACTTTTATTTAATATTGTATTTTATTAATAAAATATTATATATAAATAAAATAATAATATATATTAATATTAAATGATGTTAAAATAAATATTATTGTCACCATCCATTTTTTTCTTTGCGTAGTGGAGCAGCGCTTTAGGATCAGTGAGGGGTGGAGTGTAGAGATGGGTGTAAAAGTGAGTGAGAGAGTGGTTGGCAAAGTGTAGAAATGAGTGGGGTTCACGAGAAGTTACAAAGAAGTTAGAAAGTGAATTGTGTTTTTTTTTTTCTTTTTTTATTTTATCTTTCTTTTCTTTTTTTTAAACTAATTTTTAAAATGAAAATGATAAGGTAAATAAAAAGTGAGCCACGTATTTTTTTCAAAATGACACTATTTTTATATTTTCCTTTTTTAAAAAAAAAACTTAATGAAGTAGACTCAAACCTTTTTTTCCTAAACTAATAATTATGTTTTCATAATTTTATAATATTTAAAATCTTTTTCTTTGTTTTCTTTTAAATGAAATAAAAGATAAAAGATAATGATAAAAATTTTAAATTATTATTATTTTTTGTATTTTTTGTTGAAAATAAGAGAAAAATAATAAAGCTAATCAAACAATAAATTTAAAGCTGAATTTTTTTGATTTTTAATTGATAAAAAACATTTTTAATTAAGATACTGAAAATAAAAGGGTAACGACAAAAAATCATTTTTTTATATATTTTTCTTAACAACAAAATCTAAATTTGATTAAATAACTTTTTGAATTTTCTTTGAAAATTAATGAAAAATATTTTTCACTTTTTTTTGAAATAAAATTTATTTATCCAGACAAAATTGGATGTTGACAAAGTTCTTTGGTTACGTTACAAGTCATGAGTAGACGAAATCATGTCAAGCAAATGCTTCAAAAGAATAAATGTCATCATGAAGCCTTAAAGGACTTCTCAAGTTCAATCAATCGTATTATAATAGACATAATGCTCCTATATACATCCTTATCAACAAAGCACTTTATCTTATACACCCTTAAAGTTAATCTCTTATGACATGAGATACAAAACTCATAAGATGAGAAGAAAAAAAGATGTGAAACACGTTATTGAAGCAATATTATATAAAGAAGCATTAGAACACAACTATGAGACAAAGATGAATAATAGTTGCTTTTGATTTTAATAGTTGAATATGATGCTAGATTCTAAAAACCTAGAGTAGATGACTCTTATATAAGCGCTTAACTACAAATGACACAAGTCATGAAGAATAGCCAACTATTGATAGTATTCAACAATAGACACATCCTTGAGATGTCATATCTATTGTCTACAAGTTGACTTACAACAACTTTTGTACGAAGACAATGACATAAAGTATCATTTGTGAATGTGTGAAAACTTTATTTATATTGGTAGTGGTATAGAGACATCACAAAGATACAAAAGTGAGATATAACAACCTCATCGTACTACAAAGTAGAGGATGTCATAGAAAGTCATAATATGGAAAACTCTCTAAAATTAATAACTCATAAACATGCAACCTCCAATGGTCCTTTCTGGAAACATATATATGGAAGCACTTCCGCGCAAAAAGAACCAATGTTCCCATATATAACAAGAGATGCATGTGACAAATGTCTAAAAGCCTCCAAGTGGTATAACAATAGTTCATCTTCCAAATGATGTAGAAATAAAGAGTGGTTTTATATGTAAACTCTTAATCATTATGAAGAAGTAATGTCTAAAGCAAAGAATAGGTATTTTCATATCCACTCAGTTGAATGTATTCAAACAAAAATTCTTAATTACATTAGATAGACTTTTTTTTTTACTTTGTCTAGAGAGGCCTTGCGTATTTGTGCTTAGACTTAAGGGAATTTAAGTGGTTTGGAAAGGAATTTTGTACTTATATTGTAGAGCATTGGGTACTCGAATAGCCTGAAGAGACTTTATGTGTTTGTTTCAACTTGGAAGTGAGAGTAACTATACTTGTATTTTATTATATATAATTGATCTCTTTTGTTGTTGACATTGGAGAACTAGACATAGTTCAAGTTAGGATGAATCAATATAAAATTTTGTTATTACTAAACCTTTTATTACATGTACATATCTTATTGGATATCTCTTTCAAAAAGGTTTATGAACGTGTTTGTAAAACCAATAGATGACCCCTACTAGCGTCTAATAGACATCTTTTGAAAATGATTTCTAAAATGTGTTTTATTAGCTCTATTCAAACCTCTATTTCTAAAGCTAACTTCTTCTTTTAGTTGGTATCAGAGCTTACTTGTTGGAGTAATTTTTCTTGCAGGACTAGAGGAGTAGATCCCGAAGCATGATGGAAAACAAAAAAACAAGTTGTAAGCTATTTAAAGGAGAAGACTACAACCATTGGAAGCATAACAATAACAACAACAACAATAATAATAATAATAATAACATTGTTTGTATCCTAGTATATGGATATGATGGATGTCATTAAAAAAGTTAAATATGCTCAAATAGGTAACAAGGCAAATTAATTTTGAAGACCTCATGGACAAAAGACCAAAGTTTGAGGTGTTTGCTTCATTCAAGAGCATGCAACACAATCACGTACTCCCTAATTGAAAAAGAATATTCAAAATATATATTCCCTCAAAAGCGCAAAGGTGATATGTGATACTTTTGTTGTCACATATCAAGGAACTCATCAAGGAAAAATTGCTCTCCTATAGAGTCTCTAGATATGCATTAGAATTTGAGAAAGATAACATTTGTCTCTTCGTAAGCTTATTGTCTGATTACTCACCAAACAAATCTGATAAAGAGGTAGACTTTTTTAACCTACATTTTGTCATTGAAGCAGATCATGTGCTTCTTTCAAACTATGTCACATTATTTAGAGCTTTTAAAAAATGAGAGATAAAGATCTTGTTAAAACAAAGTAAGAACCTTAAACATGTTAGATGAAAATACCAAACTACACTATGTGTTTAACAACTTAAGAGATAAATTAAAAAAAATTCAATTTAGATCTTCAAGAGAAAAATATACAATATCTCTCTTATTTCTAAAATAAAAACTTTGGATAGCATCATGTCTAAAAAATTCACAATCACTATTAAATATTAGGTAATCTTATCTTAGAACATGATATTCTTAGGATTTAGGGTCACTAATGAATGAAAAAGAAAGTAAGACATTGAATTTATTAATGAATTTTTCTTGCAAACCTTTTGACAAACTTGGAGGAAGCTATAAGAGAGAAAGATCAATAAAATTTGCAACTTATATTTGATTAGGTTTAAAGAAGAATCTATTGAAGATGGAGAAAATAAAGTTCGAAGAAGAAATTAAAATTTAAACATGAAGCGTGTTAAAGAAAGGATTAAGAAGAAATTTCAATAAAGATTCATAAGAGAAATACTAAAAGAAAAAGAGGAAAAAATATAAAGATAAAATAAAATGAAGTCTTTTAGACATTATAAAATATTTTAAGTGAATCAAATAATATTCTATAAACCCTAGAATACCTATTTTAGATGTTCAAAGAAGAAAAAAAAACACTAAATATTTTTATCTTTAATATATCACTTTAAAAGTCATGTACTTGTGTAACTACTTTATATGTCTTTTCCTATTTTTAAGAATACCTTATGTTGTCTTCTCACATGTGACTCTTCTTCTTTCAAGAATTATCTATGTATTAAATAAGATATTTTAAACATTATGTATTAAATATGAATACTAAAATAAAATCATGAATACTTAATATAAACAAAGGTAAACAAAATTAATTCTACAAATATAAAAAAAAAAATAATCAACAAGTTAACCTTAAATGATTTTTTTTTTTACTTACAATTTACAACCTTATACATAATCATTATAAGGTCATGTAAATGATAATTTCGTTGAATGACAAAGATACTACAATATAAAAAGTCTAAGGTAAATAAATTAACTATCAAAAAGTTGTTAAAAAAAAAAAAAAACCTTATAATCAAATACTTTTTATTTAAAAGTACAATTTATTAAATTAATTACCATAATACCTTAATTTTCATTCTACGCAATAACTAATATGTTTTAATCCTATAAATTAAATTTTTAAAAATAAAGTTATTAACTTTAAAAATATTTTAAATAAAGGCGCTTAAATTAAGTTTTAACTTACTATTAATGAGATATTTTAAATTATAAATTATTGTATTTTTAAAAACTAATTAATTAAGACGTAATAATAAAAACAAAATTAATTTATACAAAAAGTTATTTTTATAATATGTATTTACTATTTTCATAATTTAATTTTTATTAATAAACTAACTATTTTATAGTTTTATTTATAAATATAATATGGTGGTGTATATAAATATTTATAAATGTATAAAAAATATATTTATAATAATGATACTTGTAATAATATATATAAATAAAATTTAGTATCATTATATATATATATATATATATATATATATATATATATATTTTTAAAAAAATACAAAAACACATTCAAAATAAAATATAGAAAAAAAAAATTTTGATATATAAAAAAACGTATAGAAATATATATAT
>Ga0099824_1005053_pt1:0-15000 | contig 18751 bp, 10 predicted proteins | sample SiratrowhiteBW_FD_76837 | JGI IMG/M metagenome (GOLD analysis project Ga0099824, IMG submission 76837) | Root nodule microbial communities of legume samples collected from California, USA - Siratro white BW | ecosystem: Host-associated > Plants > Roots > Nodule | place: USA: California... | reverse complement strand
ATACGCGGTCAATTAGAGGCGGTTACTCGTGTATCTTGGGTATAGGTTGAACTTACCTGAGTATTTCAGGTATGGGTAGTACACAAATCCCTAAGCTCCTAGTTAGATATAACGAGTAAGCTTAAGTTGACTGTACCTATCATGAGTATATTATTTTTAATAAATTTTGTTATATGTGTCAGTTTTGACAAACCTCATAGCTTTTGAGGTTGAGTTCAAGAAACTTATGGTCAGTTTAGAAGGCATGACTAAGGTCATGCTCATAGCTCGTCTGTCCGAGCTTGGAGGATTTATCTTAAAATCGAAGTGTTGCTCGTGTAGCTGAGCTTAACATTCTCTTCCTTCTTACAAAAGTTTTCAAAAAGTTTTTGAAACGCGGTTCGTATGGTCGAGCTATTCTCTCCCCCTGTTGAAAAGTATATTGTTATAACATTAATGAAAAGTATATATACCTTATTTAAATTCAAATATGTGTCCTTTCAAAGTAGGTTGGATCGGCTTGAACCAAGTCTGAATATCATATGATCCGAGCTCTAGTATTTGAGGATGGGGAAGGTCCAGTTATAGAAGACACTCTGACGCTTAAGTAAGTGAATAAGTAATAGGTTGGATGTATATAGAAGAGTAGGTGAGCAGTATAGTAAAAGTAAAAGGTAAAAATTAAAGTGAATACTTCTTGTGTGAAGAGCGTTATTTATAGAGCACTAGGTTGACAAATGCTGGTTAGTTTCATGACCCAAGTCCATGGTAATAGACTAGGCGGTTACTGAGTTGTGCAGGTGGACCCCGAGATCGCGGTCAGTTAGAAGTGGTTACTCGTGTATCTTGGGTATAGGTTGAACTTACTTGAGTATTTCAGGTATGGGTAGTACACAATTCCCTAAGCAATGAGTTAGATATAACGAGTAAGCTTAAGTTGAGTGTACCTATCATGAGTATATTAATTTTAATAAATTTTGTTATATGTTTCAGTTTTGACAAATCTCGTAGCTTTCGAAGTCGAGGTCAAGAAACTTATGGTCAGTTTAGAAGGCATGACTAAGGTCATGCTCATAGCTCGTCTGTTAGAGCTTGGAGGATTTATCTTAAGATCAAAGTGTTGCTCGTGTAGCTGAGCTTAACATTCTCTTCCTTCCTACAAAAGTTTTCAAAAAGTTTTTGAAACGTGGTTGTATGGTCGAGCTATTCTCTCCCCCTTTTGAAAAGTATATTGTTATAGCATTAATGAAAAGTATATATACCTTATTTAAATTCGAAGATGTGTCCTTTCAAAGTAGGTTGGATTGGCTTGAACCAAGTCCGAATATCATATGATCTGAGCTCTAGTATTTGAGGATGAGGAAGGTCCAGTTATAGAAGACACTCTGACGCTTAAGTAAGTGAATAAGTAATAGGTTGGATGTGTATAGAAGAGTAGGTGAGATGTATAGTAAAAGTAAAAGGTAAAAATTAAAGTGAATACTTCTTGTGTAAAGAGCGTTATTTAGAAAGCACTAGGTTGACAAATGCTGGTTAGTTTCATGACCCAAGTCCATGGTAACAGACTAGGCGGTTACTGAGTTATGCAGGTGGACCCCGAGATACGCGGTCAGTTAAAGGTGATTACCCGTGTATCTTGGGTATAGGTTGAACTTACCTGAGTATTTCAGGTATGGGTAGTACACAAATCCCTAAGCTCTGAGTTAGATATAACGAGTAAGCTTAAGTTGAGTGTACCTATCATGAGTATATTATTTTTAATAAATTTTGTTATATGTGTCAGTTTTGACAAACCTTGTAACTTTCGAGGTCGAGCTCAAGAAACTTATTGTCAGTTTAGAAGGCAGGACTAAGGTCATGCTCATAGCTCGTCTGTTAGAGCTTGGAGGATTTATCTTAAGATCAAAGTGTTGCTCATGTAGCTGAGCTTAACATTCTCTTCCTTCTTACAAAAGTTTTGAAAAAGTTTTTGAAACGTGGTTCATATGGTCGAGATATTCTCTCCCCCTTTTGAAAAGTATATTGTTACAGCATTAATGAAAGGTTTTTAGCAATGATAAGTTTAGGACTTCATGTCTCTTTAGGCGTGGCAGAGGCAAAGTGATCATGCCTTACTTGTTGTCAGGTTGTCAAGTCAATATGACGTATTAAGGAAGGGTACACATGACAACTTTTGATTAGGCTCCTTGATGCACATGTGGCCCTAACAATTTGGAAAGCAAAGTGTTTGGGCGCAAAGTGTTGCGTTTCAAGCTTTGTCTTCTTCAAGACATCCTTATGTGTTTATATATACATAACGTTTCAAATATTTTCGTTTACTACTTGCGTGATTTGAAGAACACTTCATCTTCTCCAACTTCGCTCTATTTTAGCTTGTTCGTCAAGTCTCCCAGTCTCCAATATTTCTTTACATCATCCAGATTTTGTTTTTCTTGGTAAGCCTTCTTGAAACTTGCAACTATGTTTCTTCTTCGTTTGCTTTTGGTTCCCATGGAGGTAGCCGCTTAACTGGGAGGGATGTTATCCTCATTGGTGTTGAATCTTCTTCTTTCTCTTTATCAAGGACATAATCTTTCTTTGTCGAGGGGGATGTATTGGAGGAGATCTTTGTTCTTCCCCTTAAAATTAAGGAAATCACCGCATTGGAGCTTCCTCCTGCAATGGGAACCACCCCTCCAGTTGCAACTAAGGCGGTGAAGAAGGAGAAGTCGTTGGATGTCCCCTTAAAGCGTAATGTTCCGCCTATTGTGGCAACGACCCTTCAAGAGGATGAGGAGGTATATGTACCCTCCCATCACTGATCCTAATTATTGTTGGGCGAGTTGTGAGGTGGATAAATATTCTTCCAAGTACTCTACTTGTTATCTTAAGAAAATTTTGGAAATCTACAAGTATGATGTGTGTGTTGAGGACCTCGGCCCACACTTGGGGGTCGTAGGTTGTAAGAGGTTGAAGAGAGTGTATAGGAAGCCTCCTATAGATTCCGAGGACTACACCTATGTATATGAGTATTTCTTTAAAAATTTTGGTATTTGTTTTCCTTTATCTAACTTCGAGTCTTAGATGTTGACTGTGATGAATGTGGCACCAAGCCAACTTCATCTGAATAGCTGGGCCTTTTAGAAGTCTTTTGAAATTCTTTCTTATTTTTTGTACATAGAGCCAACTGCAAATAAGTTTATATATTTTTATCAATTGAAACACGAGGCTGAGGTTAGTTGGGTTACTATAAGTACGGCCTAATATGGTCAATTATTTACTCTAAACTCGTCTTCATTTAAACAATTCAAATATACTTTCTTCAAAATAAAGTGCAAGAAACACGATCCCTTGAAACGTGTTTTCTTTAATGAAAATTTTGTGCCGAGGTTCCCTTATACTAGTATATTCCAGTAAAGTTGAAGTCAAGGGTCGAGTATTTGCTTTCGGTCGAGGAGAGGCGGGATATAGAAATAATTAAGGGTATTCCTCAGTCAATTAGTAGGAAAAAACTCATGACAACTACCCTTGTCGAGGACCAGGTCTCAATGTTCAAGGGTCAGCCGAGAAGTAGCATTTCTCTTAAACTTGTATTTCAGTTTGTGGTCTTTGTCTGACTTGGTTTATTCTGGTTTTGCAAATATCATGGGTAAAGGTTTTTACTACAAGGCTCTCCGCTCTTGGTTGGTGCTCTTTCACTTGGTTGAATTTCAAAATCCTTCCAAGAGGAGAAGAACGACTCTGTCGCAACTCGTGGTGGGTGTTACAACCGAGATCGCGACGGGGACGCCTATCCGAAGAATTAATATTTAATCTAATTTTAAAAAATAGAAAAAAGATTCGCCACCATGATTTTTATGGAAAACAATAGAAAATTCAAAAAAATAGGATAAGACAAGTTTTCGAAAATCGGATCTTGGTTCGGGAGTTGGTTACATGTGGGGAATGTATTAGCACCCCACGACTTCCGTCTTAAAACGGTACCTTTAATTAAATAAGTAAAATGAGTGTGATTTTGAAAATGTTTATTCTTCCTAAAAGAAGAATTAAAATGCAAATAAGAACAAAGAAAAATATTTTTTGTTTTGGGAGATCTGACAAGGATTTGACCTTGCTCTTACATATTTCCATCAGGGATGGAAAATCAGGGTTACGTAGTTCTTTAATTGTACCTGATTCTGTGTTACAGTATGATGCCCAAAAACAGGTGAATTCACACCTGAGACATGAGGCAGATTCATCAGGAATCGAGAAAAATGTTGTTGTCTTTCAGTATCACTTAGTATGGCTTTCAAAGTATCTATAGTAGTAGAGTCGGACAAAGAAATATGAGGAGTAGAAGAGGAATTTCTAGATAGCATGGAATTTTTTAAACCCAATGCCTGAGATTGGACTAGGAGGGCCTGAACAACTACTAGAGTTCTATTAATATGTCTTGGCGCTGAGGATGACCTACCATACTCGTTAACTGAATTTATATGATTCATCTGCATCGACAAATTGTTTGGTGCCAAAAATTGATTATGCATGGCAGAGTTAACACCAGCAGAGTTCATACCCAATGAAGTTGAATTTGGAGCGACAAACTGACTTTGAACAGATGCCTAGAAAGGTTTTCTATCTACAATTTCATAAGTGTCCATTGTCTCCAAATGATCATCATCTTCGGTGAGGTCAACGGTTGCAGGAGAGCAAGTATATTCTTGTGATTCAGTTTGTTCCTGTTCACAGTTGGAGGCCTTCTTTTGCATCTTATCCACATCATGATCCTTTTCCAAGACAACCTTCCAAGATCCATCAGCAAGGACAATCACTTCCGTAATGTTCTCACCAACATTTTTTAGGATATCAACCATGTTTCAGTCAAGTCGAATATCAACATAACAGACATACTGAGTGCAATGAGGGCAACGCTAGGATGGCCATTTTGAATTGATACTAATAAAGTTGTTAAAGTCAAAACACTGGAAATGTTTGCATGATCGCCCTTTATCAGGAGTCTTAATACGTGTAAAGGTTATCGGACAATTTAGGAAAATCTGTGAAGCCACCTCAATAATATATGAATCAGAATCAACAGAGGTAACAGTAGGCTGGAGATAATCTTGAAGTATTGGATCTTCGTGCAAGGGTGTAAAGGCAACAAGTACAATGTAACGACCATTGAACTGGCCCACAACTTGAAGAAGATTTGTCCTAAATTAAGCATACCAGTCACATCAGTAGGCATTTGTGGTCCAGGATCCATTTGAACATTGATTACTCCTTTTCCATTTAGGAGAAAATTCACTTGTTGAGGACTTATGAGGCATGCTGATATCTCAATGTTATCTATCTGTGCCACCAATAAAAATATTTGTCTTTAACAAATTCACTCTTTGTAATATGAAAATGACCACAAAAGCTCCATACCCAGGTTGGACCTCCATTGATACAAGTATTGAACCCAATTCAACATTAGAATAAAACTTCTCCATTATCGTTGATATTTTAGAACTGCACTGTCTAGGTCTAACATTTATAGTCCCCATATTGTTGTAGACTTTTCCGACCTCATCCACAATAGTAAGAAGTTCTTCTGGTTCTTTTGTTTGGAACCATCCAATTTCAGAGGCACCCTTTACAGATACCATTAACACCATCACAACAACTTGTGAAAGTTCATCATGTTTTAGTTGACAAATCTGCTTCACCAGCAACGACAGCTCATAAACATTGCCTGGAATTTCCCCATTGGCAAGTGCATAATCAATGCCTCGAGAGAGGGAGAGGCACTGATTATAAAATTCTTTAGGATCCCCATGGTTGCCAGGTTGGACATGCCAAAACAAAAGTTCCGTAACATTGTTGATTCTATAGATGTTGATCACATATGACTATGACCACGACAACGAATTTGGCGGTAATGGCAACCCCGTCGCTGCATTCATTTATGCTCTGGAGTTTTTAGAATGTATTTTCCTTCACTCACAATAGGTTTCAATTTTAGCTCGCAATAAGATAGATCGACACGGGTTGGTTTTACGGGTCAGGCCGGACTCTGGTGGAGCAATTCGGGTCGGATTGTTTTTACCCGAGCCAATCAAACTCGGTTGATGAAAAACATCATAGCTTTCTTCCTCTACGAATGTTGAATCTATGGGTAATTGAAACCGTGGATAATACCCACCAACTTCAGTCTGTAGGTAACACCCACAAACTCCAATTCGTAAAAAATACCCACCAATTCCAATTTGTAGGTAGTATCCACCAACTTTAGTTCATAGGTAATACCATCACAAATGTAACCTGCAACTTTTCGTCTTGATGTTTCATCAACGAATTCACCATTACTCTTCCGAATACGAGTCTGCTTAAATACCTCATCAATATGTGCAGGATGACCCAACTCTTTTGCCTTCAAAAAAGCTACACTTGTCACCAAAAACCCTTTCTCTTTCTCTCTATTCCGTCTATCCTCCCTCCTCCTCTTATTTTCTCCTTTGATTTCGAATTCTCCTCCCCGTTTCTCATTTTTCATCTTCTGATATAGCCTCCCCATTCCTCCCATAGCACCATTTTTTAAGGAAAATCAAAATGTTCCTTTTTGAAAACAATGAACGCCCCTCTTTTGCTTGGCAGAAGAGACCCAAAATAACTTTTGCAGGGACAAGGCAATTTTAGAAGGAAAGAAACAAACTTTTTGTACTACAGTAGGTCACGCAACAACAATGCATATTACTGAAGTAAGTGTTGGAGGTAAGGAGATTTGAGATATGTAAGTTGACAAAAATAATGGGCTGCGAGATGAGGTGCGGGACCAGGCTGCTCTTTGGCCTCAATAAGTGCACACGTGAAAATAGAGGAGGTGGGGTGAGAATCTGAGGGGTAACAGGATAGTGCCTCCAAAAGAATTGGAGAAGAGGGTGCGCGAGTAGGCTACTATCTAGCCCTCCTTTTCTCCTTTTCTCATATTTTATTATTTTTTCTTCTATTTTTAAAATCTACCAAATAAATATAGTTTTGTGAGTTTTTTTAAAAAAATTCTAAATTATAATTTTTGGAACAAAGATAAAAATTATATTTTTGTATTGTTTCTGAAAATAAAAGAAAATGATAAATCCAGATAAACAATGAATTTAAACATGATATTTTTTTAATTTTTATAGAATAAAAAAAACATTTATTTTTTCCCGAACAAAATTGGGTGTTGACAGCTGCCCCTTTTTACTTAAATTTCACTAGATAATTTAAAAATTAAAATTTTCATATTATCAGAGTAAAAGTTAAGTAAAGACTGAAATACTAATTTCAAATTTAAAACGACTAGATCACTCCCCAAAAGAGAGGTCAACGTTTGAAAAAAAATGGAAATGGGGAAGTGAGGTCATGACCATTACATAGTAGAGGGCCACACACCGTCAAATGCATGAAAGTAAAAAGTGAGGTCACGACCATTACAAAGGGGAAGTGAGGTCATGACTATTACATAGTAGAGGGCCACGCACCGTCAAGTGCATGAAAGTAAAAAGTAAGGTCGTGACCATTACAAAGTAGAAGGGCGCACATCGTCACTTGCAGAAGATTAAAAGTGAGGTCGAAATAATTATAAAGTAGAGGGTCATGCACCGTCACGTGCATAAAAGTGGAGACTGAGACCTTCCTTCGCAGAGGGTCCTATTTGAAGAAGATTTGAAAAAGTTTGGACCAATCTTGAGGAAAAGGTCTCTATTTGAGAACTGATTGAAAATTGCAAGCGGCCACCAAGTGAATGCCAAAATGAAATTTGAATGATAAATGTTCTACGATGAGTACATGAATGTACACAAAATTTTCATTTTCTATTCTTGCGATGAATGAGAGTGCATGAGACTTTATGAAAATGCACTTATGAATGCATGAAGCTCTATTTATCATATCTGTTCATTTTGTTTGATATTGACATTTAGAAAGAAATGCATGGCTGCAACGAGGGGGGCATGAGACTCACTCTTTCATTTTTTCTATATTTTATTTTTTTAGCACCTTGATGTTGACATTCAAAGTTAATTGTTCTCTTTGTCATCATTGAATTCATTTGAAATTTGTTCTTGAAAATGAGGGATGTTTTGAATCCCGATGTTGTTGTTAAGATTGAGACATTGTTGACAGTTCCCTTTAAAACATCTTAATGTATGCACTTGAATCCATAGGTAGATGAGATATGTTGGATAGAAAGTTGAAGAAATTGGGGTTGCACAGTCTCAGATATGTTTTCATTTGTATCCCCTTCCAAAAGGAAAGATCAAAGCAAAGTGCGAAACAAAATCTGCCCCAATTTTAGTGTAGCAGTGGGTAGAGTAGGTGGAATGTGAATTGCTTATTTGAAGGATGGCCTGAATAACCAGGTGATGAAGACTGAGGTTAAGTGACATGATACAATGTTTTTCATATGTGCCTCTAAAAGTCAAACCTGTTCAAGATATTCATGTAAGCAAAATTGTCCCAGTTTAGATGTGCAAGGGTGAAGCAAGGTCTGGACAAAATGTGACTTGGTTTTGGTAAAGTGAAAGGAAAGGATTGCCCCGATATTGGGTTTTCTCAGTTGACTTGCTTTTGGTTGATTTATTGATTGTCTTCTACTAGAAACAATCCAAACATTTTTTTATATTTTTTTTTCCTAATCGAGTTGTTAGTCACGTCTTCTTGTCACAAGGTTAAGTTTTGAAAATTAGAGCAAACAAACCTTTCAATCAACATGGACTTTACTAGGCTTGTAACGTGGCCAGGGGTTGGAAGGTTGTCAAGAAAAGAATACGAAGACTGAAAAATTATTTGTTGGGTTTTAAAATTTGACACAAAGATCATCAGTCAAGTTTTTGTGAGAAACCGTTAAGATTTTCCTTTGTAAAGACCCTATTTTTTTCCTTATTTTTTGCATTTTTCTTTCATTCATTTTCTTTTGTCTGTTCTTCTATTTTCCTTTTTGTAATAACACTTCTTCTTACAAACTCATGTCATTCTTGGATGGATTTCTTCTATCTGATTCTTTGTAGCTTTTGGCATATCTTGAACTGTGTTTCACTTATGATGACTTTTGTTTAGGAATTTTGAAAGATAACATTTATTTTTTGCTCAAAAAGAGTGCAATGGATTTGTAATTTTTGTTTGTTTTGGATAAAGAAACATGACCATATATCCCTTTGAATCATGATTGCTTTATTTTTAGAAAGATTAACCCTGAAATAAGATTCAATGACTCCCACAACATGTCATTTTTATCTTATCTCCTTCTTTTTTCTCTCAGACTTTTGATTTTCTTTATTGTCCTTTCTTTTGCCTAGATTACCCTTGTAGGTTTGCAATATAGTGGACTTTAATTGTTTTTATTACCCTGGCATGCTGATATCTCAATGTTATCTATCTTTGCCACCAATAAAATTTTTTTGTCTTTAACAAATTCACTCTTTGTAATATGAAAATCGACCACAGAAGCTTCATATCCAGGCTGGATCTCCATTGATGCAAGTATTGAACCCAATTTAACATTAGAATAGAACTTCTCCATTATTGTTGATATTTTAGAACTGCACTGTCTAGGTCTAGGTCTAGACTTTTCCGACCTCATCCACAATAACAAGAAGTTCTTCTGATTCTTTTATTTGAAACCATCCAATTTCACAGACACCCTTTATAGATACCATCAACACCATCACTGTAGCTTGTGAACGTTCATCATGTTTTAGTTGACAAATCTGCTTCACCAGCAAATACAACTCATGAACGTTGCTTGGAATTTCCCCATTAGCAAGTGCATAATCAATGCCTCGAGAGAGGGAGAGGTAGTTGTTATAAAATTCTTTAGGATCCCTATGGTTGCCAGGTTGAGCATGCCAAAACAAAAGCTCCATAACATTGTTGATTCTATACAAGTTGATAACAGATGACTATGACCACAACGACAAATTTAGCGGTAATGGCAACCCCGTCGCTACATTCATTTACGCTCTAGAGTTTTTAGAATGTAGTTTCCTTCACTCGTAAAGGGTTTGAATTTTGACTCGCAATAAGATGGATCGACATGGGTTATTTTTACGGGTCAGGCCGGACTCTTGTGGAGCAATTCAGATTGGGTTATTTTTACCTAAACCAATTAAACTCAATTGATGAAAAGAGATGAGAAACTAGAATCCTTTGCTGATATTTTTTTTTAGTTTATCCTAAATACAATTCTTTTAATATATATTTTTTATATTAATTTTTAAAAATAATATATTTTGATACATTAAATAGTTTCACATAGAGTAAGAATCAAGATTAAGAGTAATTTAAATACATTTATATTTTAACTCTCGTAAATACTTTGTGAAGACAAAATTGAAGTTTTATTCTTTGGATCTAAGAATATTTCATTGAGTCTAATATATTATATTAATAGATGTTTGAGGTGGAATCATTGATAGACTCTATTATTTTTAAATACAAACTCTCAGCTTTGCTTACCATAATCTTTTACGATTTCAAAACAAAAAATATAATACAATTGTAATAATTTATACAATTTTTCTTTTTTTTATCTGTATCATTATGACATATATATACACATTATATTACTCAATCAGAAATTATAAATAAAATGCTATTTTATGTAACTATAATTGTTTGGACAGAAAACTTTCTTACAATTTCAGTGAATTGTTTTTTTTTTGTTAATTTACTTTTTCTCCCGACTCTTCCGAATATTTTAACCAAAAAACCTTCCACAAATAACATAATAGGGACACAAACACGAACACGAACTCAAACCGTTTTAGCTTTCCGAGTTTTGACCTACAACACTCGAATCCTCTCTTGTGTTGTAGCCGCCTCGTGAACATCAATGGCGGAAGCTACTGCCGACAAATCTCAATCTCTCGCCGAGGTATTCTTCCTTCATCTCTTTCCCCTTTCAATTCCGTTTCCAGAATCTTCCTTTTCATTGGAGTTCCTCTAATCTTATTTTCCATTGAAATTACGAATCGGACCTTGATTTTGTTATTTAACAATCTGGAGTTTCTTGAAGTAAATCTGGATTAGGTTTCAGCTGCGTTTTTTTTTGGTAGAGTAGTGTTTTTTAATGTGCTTTCTAGTGTATGTTATTAAAAAAAATTGTGCTTAAGATAATCCCTTACATTTTCTAACTGTTATATCTACTGATAATTGTAAGCCTGATCTATATAATGGGCGCCGATTTAAGTCTCTATGTTGGCGGAATAACGTTATTCGTGGGTCTGTTGTTTTAGGTTTTGGTAGGATTGGTATGTTGGAATAATTGAGGTTTAAAATGTTGATTTATTTTTGGGATTTTTTAAAATGAGTTTGGAAGGATTCGTTTTTTGTTTGGATGATAATGTAAAATCACTTTTGGACTGTTATTATAGATATGTTCAGTGGGTGTCTACATACTGAATCAGTTTTGTCAATGGAAAAAGAGCAGATTTCAATTCTATCAAAATTAATTCTTCTCAGAATGATTCTGAATAAAACAATAAGCCCAAATAGAAGTACTGTTGGAATGAGTTTTATATGCCGCAATTGGGATCTTGAATCAACCAAGATTAATCTTGCATTCCATTTTACTTCAATTTGCCTTTTATTTTGTATGGCTTATAATTATAATGAGAAAAGTAATTGACACAAGAGTTAATATGACATTGGGGTTTTGCAAGTTATATGTATGTATGTATGTGCTTACTCCTTTAGCATATGACTAAATAGTGAAATAACCAGCATTATTTGTTGTTGGGTAAATCGTTTATGTGAATTCCATGTCATGAATTTTTGAACTTCCTTATAATTGCTGAGGTAAGATGTGTTGCTAGCTTTTAACTTTTCCGTTTGGTAGTCATGGTCTTTTCCCTCAATTTCCTCAGCTCAATTTACATTTTTTGTGCCTCGAATCTGCATTCTTTTACACTCTGATGGTTGATTTTTTGTTTTCATAGTGTTAGATAAGGCAGTGACATGTTTTATTGATTTGCAGCAATATCATGTGAGTGACAAGCAGGAGAAAGCAGCTGTAGTTGAAAAACCTGTTGAGGTCAAAGAAGTTGAAAACCCAAAGGAGGCTGCTTCTGTGGAAGCTGTTGTTGAGAAAATTGTGGAAGAAACAACTCCTGTTGCCCCTGCAGTTACTCAGGAGAGCAGTGAAGTAAGCCCTCCTCCTGCTGAAGAAAGCACTGAGGAGCAAAGTAGTGGAGATGTTGAAGATAACTCTGGCAATGAAGATGCTGCTGAAGAGACCCCTGAAATCAAGGTGACATTTACTTGAATTACTTTCATATAATTGGTACACAAGTGCATGATAAGATAGGTTAGCACTCCTTCCTTCAATTTTTTCATATTTGTGCTATGATTTTCCAGCTTGAAACTGCTCCAGCAGATTTCCGTTTTCCAACCACAAATCAAACCAGGCATTGCTTTACCCGATACATTGAATATCATCGGTGAGTTATATATGGTTGGCTTTTATTTCTACTGAGCTCATTGTTCACATTTCTCAAACACTGTTACTTCATTTTAAAATACCAAACTCTTGTGCAGATGTGTAGCTGCAAAGGGTGAAGGTGCATCAGAATGTGACAAGTTTGCTAAGTATTATCGTTCTCTTTGCCCTGGTGAATGGGTATGTATTTTACCATTGAACATTGTTGATTATCTGCTAAGTGCTAGGTTCTTTGAAATGAGATTTATTTCGTGACATTTCCTTTTGCGAACATAAAATTTCTATCTGTTTTTGGTCTTATTGTATTCTTTTGCATGGAAATGGAGTTACATTTTTACTACTAATATAATTATTTTATAAAGAATCTTGTTTCTACAATTTAGCATTCCTTTTGTTTTCTGTGCACTTCTCAAGATATTTGGCTAAATGCTAAGTTGAAAAAAGTATTGAGAGATGGACAGACATTGATATCTATGAAAAATGACTAAAATAACAACTTTAGTTATTAAATATGTAAGGATGCTTTATGGAGAGGAAGACTTCCTTGTTTTTGAGTATAAATAGATTAGAGGGAGCTCTTAAGTTGTGGTTAATGGTTCTGTATATTGATAGGTGCATGGTACTTTCGCCCCTCAGTTTTAATTTCTAGATGTTAAATTAATTTCTGTCTGCTCATCCCATCTCTATGCCACTGTCATACGTTATTATTCCTTCATCCCTTTAACTCGTGTGGCTTCTTAAACATTTGAGTTCCTTCTGAGAAGTTGGAGATGTACAATATTCCTTCTCAATAATTCATGCTTTAGATACCTGATAATGTACTGCATATGAAGATCTCCATTTTTTTTTAAAATGATTAGAATCAATTTTGTTGTTTACCATGATTAGCGCCTCCTTGAATAGAAAAGCCACACTTGATTGACTTGTAAAGCAATAACAAGAGAATAAATTCAATGTATCAGATATGAGTGTGCATTGGATGAGTGGAATCCTTGACAAGATAGGAGAGAATGAATGTGTTGAAGAGTCTAGTGTAGAAAATACAATAGAATCTTGACCTAGGTGGTTTCGGTGTTTGCGAAGACCTATATTTGCTCTAATAAGGGGACTAATCAAATGCTAGATAACCCTATAGATAAAGATGATGGGAGAAAAACCAAGTCATCATTTGATCCATGTAGTTGACCTCACTTAGGAGGAAAATACTTAGCTTTTGTTATTGTGGAAGTTTTAAACACTTTTGGAGAAGATTAATGTAAAAAATAATCCACCCAAGTAATATTGCGTAAATTTATTTCATAATTTTATTTTCATCTCTGTATATGTACAAGTACTAACCTCAAGGGAGTTGTGGGTGCGGGTGGGCGATCCAGATCACTGCAAGATCATGTTGCGCTGCGTTCATTCTTCTCGTCTAGAGAAGCTAGGGTCTGATGACCCATTTGTTAGCTAAAACACGACCCAAAAACAAAGCCCAACACAACACTCGTGTTGCATGACCCTTTTGTTTCCCTAGGGTTCCCTTATTTTGGAAATTAAAAAAAAAAAGAGACTCAGGAGTGGCACACATACCCCTTGATGTTGTTGCTACCGCTGCTGTGGAACAACCGTCACTGCAGTTGCTGCCAGCTTCAGTGTAGTTGGCATCGCAACACTCACAACCATCATCGCTGGTGCTTCTTTTGCATTTGCCTGCGCTCGCTCTCTGTTCCAGTCGCCCTAATATTCTGCTCTCTCTTTGCTTTTGCTGTTCTGCTCTATCTTTGGTTCTTCAGCCGTTCTGCTCACCCTGTCTTTTCTTTGAATTCCATAGAGAAAAATTACCTATTCTTAGTTGTGAATTACATCTTACTACTTAAGACTTGAGTTATTTTTATCTATCTATATTATTTTTAGTGCATGTTATGATTACTATTTTCGTGTACTCGTAATTGTTACAAGTCCGAGTTAAGATTTGATATCCCTTTTCTCATCCTCTTATATCCTCTCCAGTTTGACAACATTGATGTCTGATTAAAATCTAAAATAATTTAAATAAAAACGCAAGCTACATGTGTAGAAGACAACTTATGATATTTCCCATAGACATTATTTTCCAACCCTGCGCATGAATGGATATATGTAGAAAAACATGATAAAAGTGGAAGTTACAACTTCCCAATGAATCTATAATACCCAGCAATACTTTTTAAATGCTTTTAACAAACATGGAAATGTCACATTCTCTTGAATATATTTTTTATCAGTTGAACAAACATACTCTGAGTTTCACATTTAGAACCAAAAAGAGTTACTTCGCCTCTGTTCAAAGTTTTCATGGTTAATACTTAATATTTTCATTTTCAATAGCAGTTGCCAACCTGGTAGATACACCCAAAAGTTTGATTTCTTTTTCAGTTCTTTTTTATACTAATGGCTTTCTTAGACATTTAAAAAAAATGTTTATTAGTTTCTTTTTTTTTTTTTTTTTTTTTTTATTATTATTTTTTTAAATTTTTTTTAATATTTTAAATATTATTTATTTAATCTTATTTTTTAAAAATTAATAAAAATAATATCTTTACTAAATTGAACTAAGAACATTTGACATGGAAATTTCT
>Ga0099824_1005050_pt1 | contig 18757 bp, 8 predicted proteins | sample SiratrowhiteBW_FD_76837 | JGI IMG/M metagenome (GOLD analysis project Ga0099824, IMG submission 76837) | Root nodule microbial communities of legume samples collected from California, USA - Siratro white BW | ecosystem: Host-associated > Plants > Roots > Nodule | place: USA: California... | reverse complement strand
TGCGAACGAAGAAGCGGGAGAGCGCTGCAGAGTGAGAAGCGGGCTTTTAGAATTCTGAAAATGTCCCACTTTCCACGCTGGCATAAAATATTCATATTTTTTCCCACGTCAGCGGTGTCAACTATAGGTATGCCACGTAGCAGTGTCAACCTAACATTGCTCTTTAATTAATTATAACAAAGCACTTTCTAAATATGAAAACCAAAAGAATGTTTTTAAAAATACTTGAAAATTTTAAAAATCAAAAAGAAATATTTTGAGATATTGATTGTACTGCATTTCATGATGGTAGTTCAGGAATTAAAAGGAAAAAGAAAGAACTCAATGTACCCAATATCTTTCGATTCACTCTTTTTCTTGTACAATGAAATTGAATATCAGAATTTAGTATAATTATATAAAGTAAAATTCTTATACATTTAGAAAAGAGAGAAAAAGAGAGAGAGAGAAAAAATAGATGAAAAGGATTTAGAGAACACTTTTATACTTTGGTATTAAGCGTATATAAAGACGTGTATATAGAAAAGGCGTGTGTAAGCCAAGCCCATCAAGTGTATTGTGAGCGAGGAAATTTCTTCCTGCGCCTCCTTAATTGAAACTTGCATCCCTATAATTTTTTTTTAATTATTATTTTACTTTTATTTAAAGTGATTTTTGCAAATTTTTAACACGCTTTATAGAATTGAAATACGTTCTGAAAAATATTTCTCAGAACAGGATTCTTGAAAAAAAAATTCTAAAATGTATAAAATACATTTCAAAACAAATTTTCTAGAATAAACTTTCTGAAATGTATATAATTCTTTTTGAAATGCATTTATCTGAAAATGTATTCTGAAACAAATTTTCCAGAACACATTTATATTTTGGAAAGAACTTTAGAGCAAGATTTTTTTCAGTATTTTCTTCTCTTATTTCTCTTTGGTGGTGATGGTGCACGGGCAGCAATAGTGGTGAAGATAACGCTAGTTGGATGCAGTGACGGAGAAACAGATGAAAAAATTTGGCCATTTCATCTAATTGTAGAGGTGCAGATTCAAAAGTGAGAGGTGCAAGAAATAATTGCCTGGCAGTTTATGCGTTAGAACTGGGTACAAATGTATTATGGGCCAAGCCCATATCGCAAGACCCAAAGAGTTTTTAACGGGGTGTGTGATTTTATTTAGTGATTAGAATTTTTTATATGGTGAGTTTGCCCTAAATCATTTTGGTATCTCTATTTGAACATGTAATTTTGGTCTTTCTATTTTAAACTAGAGACATTTGGTATCCTATTTAAAAAAAAAAAAAGACTAATTTTAGTTTAATCTTCAATTTATCTATATTTATTTCTTATGTTGTAATCAACTACATTATTTTTTGTAATGCCTTAAGTAAATATAGTAGGTTTAAGGTACCTAAAACCCTAAAAGCATTTAGGTTTGTTATGACAATTATGGACACTGTAGTTCAAAACAAGGGTGTGTGCTTTAAAACAATGTGAACCATCTCACATATGCTTTTCCATTTTTGCTTAATTGGACATTAACTATTAGCTAGTTTGTGGCTTACATGACTAGGACCCTACTATGACTCATCTTTGTGATGTTACAATCCATAGATCCCTAATTCTTGGTGACAAGGAAGGCACAACATACATAGATTCAACATTTGCAACTGAATTTTATTGAGAGAAAAGAAAGATTCACCATCATGAACTGAGCCAACACTAGTTAGCATACCCTTTTCACTGTTTATGGAACTTTTCTCACAACTGTCACACTACACAGTCAGACCATTCTTACATATGAAGGATGTGATATATTCAGTTTACATTCTTTTTTGTAGCTTTAACATTTTTTTTTTCAATAAAATATCTATTATTGGTTTCAACTTTATTTAAAACTATAAAATTTGTAATCTTTAATAAATTATAGTAGATAGTATAGTTGCAGTATGTTTGGAAATATTCTTTTTATATTTATTTATAAGAAAGAAATAAAGAAAAATAAATAAATAATCTTTTCATAAATAAAATTAATTTATGCATAAATCAGTTTATAGGAGTTATCTGAAATAGTTTCTCTAAATTATATTTTTAATTTGTAGATAAATTAATTTTTTGTCATGGAATTTGTTTTGAGAGTACTTATAAAAGATGCTTCAAACAAAATAAGTGTCTACTTTCAAAACAAAGTGTTAATTCAAAGAATCTCAAGTCTCTTTAGGTAGAAGTTCAATTACCAATTTTAAATTTTATTTGAGCAAAGTTTTTCTGAATTTGACACCGACATAAAATTCATGAAAATTGAAGCTAAAGGACATTGAGTATCTGGCCAACAAAAAGGACTTAAAAAGTTAGAAAGAAAAGAGGTTGGATATCAATAATTAATTAACTTTGTGGGATTTGGTTGTTTACTTCCATTCCAAGGTAGTTTTCTTCAGCTTTGGGCGGTTTGTCCTTATGTATTCATTCCAAAAGAAAAACTTTGGTGGAACACTTAGTGTGAGAGGAAAACAAACTTGTGTTTTCCAAGGTTATGTTTAAAGAACATGGTTGCATCTGCAAAATAATGTTGAACCAAGCTTTTGCCCACATGATGCTAATTTTTAATCCACAATTAGAAGAAAAGAAGAAAGTATCAGAATCCCCATCAATAGGAATTACTAAAGAGACTTTTGAAAACACAATATTTTTAGAACCTCTAAGTACAAGTGACTTAAGGGTCCACCTAACAATTTATATTTATTAGCATAAATGTAGAAAAATGCATTGATTGATTAGAATGAAGTCAATTTGAAGTAATTGTGTATATAGTTAACAATGCACATTTCTACATTTATACGTATTTTGACAAATGAAAGAAAAAACCTCTATATAAACAAAAATTACTTTATATTTCTGTATAAAAAAATGTATATTTTAGTTATATAAGCTCGTTTTAGTTCTAAAAAAACTTTTTTTTTTCTAGAAGTATTCTTAAAAGGGTTTTTTTTCAAAACATACATAACGATTGAGACTAAATTACTTGATTATTCTTACAATTCACAAAAATAACGTTTTAACTTATACATGAAGTAATTTCAGTTTGTATAAAAAGAATCCTGTTTTAAAAGTATTCTTCATTAATCTATTCAAACATACCCTAAATAAACAAAGAAAATATGTGTATCTACAGACTCTTAATCTCAACCAATAAAGTCATGCATGTTAAATATAGAAGATAAGGCATTATCATTAAACATATCTTACACTAAATAGTACATTAATGCTCACAAGTACAGCCATCACAAAAGGAGAACATATTAAATGATACTTAGTCTTAATCAAAACCAGCGTTTAATTTAGGGTTCTGAAAACTGAAGATGTTCAGTTCATGCACCGTCATGGCGGCTCAGAAAGGGACATAGCCACAACATTACTTTTCACTCAATTTTGTGTACCAAAGTCTTTTTCCATGGCCAAAAGGAAAAACAAAATTTGATAGGAGAATGATAGCCTCATAACTTTTCTAGCATGCAAACTGCTTTAAGCCACAAATATATCATTGCTTTTATCAGAGCCAAAGTGTGAAGATGGTACTCCATGACACTTCTGACCTACTCATATTCTCACTTCAACTCTAACCAGTTTTGTATATTCATAACTTTCTTAATGTATATCAATAATTTGAAGTGAACTATATGCAAGATCTTATTATAAAAATTGCGGTTTAATGGGGATATCTCACTTTAATTTTTTTGAGAGAAAACACTAAAAAAAAAAAAAATACTATGCTACTTGATTTTGCAGAGAATATATTTTGAAAATATATTAAGATAAAATATGTGATTCGTTCCTGTATAATTTTAGTTTTTACAAAAAAAAAAATACCATTTGTAGTCTCATTTATTTTCATAGTTAACATTAAAGTGCCTAGGAGGCTAATTTCTTTGTTCCATTTTATTGATCAATTTTAGTTCTTCTAAGAGCTTACGTTGATAAATAGAAAATAAGATAAAAAGTTAAAAATAGACAAAAAAAATTATGGAGATTATATAAAGGATGATGTACAATTCTTATAAAATTGAAACTGACTAATAAGATCACCAGCTTTAACTCTTATAGTTTGATCGAATTTGGTCTGTATTATTATGTTTATATTTTTAATCCATATATTGGTCTGGTTATTTATTTTAGTCCAATTTGATTTTAGTTGGTATTTTCAGTCTTAGGTTCTTCACCTGTAATTATTTTAACACTCAAGTCAGTATAATATTACTGTTTAAATACTTAATTACAAAGAATTGTTAAAAAAAGTAACTTTACCTAAGATCCTTCTATATTTATACTATTTTTCATGAGTCCATACATGTAAGGAATCCAGTAAAAGATCCAAGTAAATCTTAATTACAGCTTTAGGATATGTTTAGATTTAACATAGTTGCTTAATCACGTTTAACTATTTGAAGGATATGCGTAAGTTTAATGTATAGCATTACGATACCGTCTATCTAGATTAAGAATAACACTATTCATTTGATCAAAATATATGTCCAATGTTGAAAATAATTTCATCAATTCTCAATTAATCGAAACTATCTCGATTCCTAATAATACATTTACTTTTTACATTTTAATTTCGAGTCAATTATATACTATATGCTAAATGTGTGGCAAGACATTTTTCATTTTCTACTAAATATATAATATCGATGGAGTGAAAATGAAAACAATTGTTTGAATAAAAGACTGCATAAGTTATAATATTCTATATAGATGTACATGATTGTGACTGAAATGTTACTAAAAACTATTCCAATAATGTATCACTTGCCACAATTGCAAGTTGCAAATGAGCAAAACCAAAAATAATTGAGATGAAAAAGTGGCACCCACTTGCATTTAGAGAAAGCCATTCGGCAGCTTGTGACTGGACCAATCTGGCTTTATTTGTTCTTTTCTCGATTTCTCTTACTGCCAATTAGGTATGTTAGGTTTACACTCTCTTTGTCGGTTCTACTTTTGTGTAGTTTCATGCATGATAGGAGTTGGGTAAGATTTTGAGCAGAAAGTTTCACAAATGTAAATATAGTTTACACAAAAAAAGGAAAGGAACTCATCAATCACTTGGTTTTAATACTTTCTGAAACTTTGGTGCACAAATATTTTATGTAGCAACACTATTTATGTTTTATTTATAATATCTACCAATCATGTACTATCATCGTCTCATAGGATCTCTTCCACTTCTACAGCTAATTATAATAACTTATTTATATACTTCTTTTTGTTTAAATATGTTAATAAGAAATTTAGATAGAAATGCTTCGAGAAAAATAGCATTTATCAAAACGGACATTTTTTTAAATTAAAGGTGATGTGAAAAGCACATGAATGCATTACTAACAAAAAAACATGATTATAAAAAAAAAAAAAAAAAAAAAAAAAAAAATAAAAAAAAAAAAAAAAAAAAAAAAAAAAAAAAAAAAAAAAAAAAACTATGGTGAGACAAGAGAATTCTTGGCATAAAGTGAAGTGAAAAGATTGAAGACCACTTATATCTAATTAATTTAGCAATACTATTCCACAAAACTAATTCTTGAAGGCTATCTAGACTAAAATTAACAAGTTTGTCAACACATTTTATCTTAAAAATATGAGAAGTATAAAGAGTTAAAAAAGAAAAGCATAATGTTATTCATTTCCTCCACTAGTAAGTACATATCAAGTAACAACGAGAGCATTATGAAATTTGTAAAGCCAATTTTGAATCACACTCCAGTCATAAGGTTTTCCATTTGGTTTATTCCGCTTTTTATAGAGCAATAAAAAATTAACATAACTTTATAAACAAATTATATTATTTCGTATTGAACTTCTCCTCTATGATGTCACAAATTTAAATATATTTGTGATTTTTATGTGTTTTATGTATTTGCTTAGTGTGGGTATATTTAGTTGTATGATGAATTTAAAACAAAATGAGTTATCCTAGTCATTAAAATTAAACACATTTTTATAAACTTAAAAAGTGTTTCCAAAACACATCATAAAGCATAGTGAAAAATGTTCTAAGGTATAACGTAATCTGTACTTTTATAATGTGTTGACTTGATAATTAAAAAAAATTTCATAGTGCCGTCAAAAATATATTAATCAAATACTCATATTTTTTTTAGTCGTTTATGATAATCTTATTAATTGGAATTTTAAATCATGATTATGTATAAGGTTGTCGGATGATCTAATATCTTTCATTGAGCAAGATTTACGGAACTACTTGTTAGAAGAAAAACAATAAAAATTTACGGAAGTACTTATTAGAAGAAAAGCAATAAAAAGATAAGAAAAAAAAACGATAAAAGAGTTTAACGTGGTTCAATAATGTGTATGTCCACCTCCACAATTACACTAGGAAGTATTTATTTTGGTGTATTTGAAAGCTTTACAATGTGTTGCTTAGATAGAAATATAGAGAATCATATGGGACTATCAAATTGAATTCTTTTACTTGAAATTTGTTTAAATCATCACCAATGTAGTCATCATCAACAATCATCCTCAAAAGCTAGTTGAGACAATACAAAGCCTTGACTTACTAGTTTTGATAGTCTTGGTTAACTTATCATTTGAATTTTCTCATCTTATGATCTTTAATAAAGACAAATCTCCATCGCTTATCAATCTCTGATAAAATGATACTTAAATTCAATGTGTTAGCATCAAGAATAAAGGATTAGATTTTTATTAAGACATAATCATATGACTATCACTAAATAATGGAGAGTCATCTTGCTCCTTCCCCAATTCTTTGAGAAGGTTCTTCAACTATATCACCTCCTCAGTTGCTTTTGAGACAATTATGTACTCACTTTAGTGGTTGAGAAATAAACTTTGTCTTACAATTTAAAACTTCCAACTAATAGTAGTACCACCAAACAAAAAGATGTAACTTGTTGAGCTTGTTTTACCATCCAAATCTCCTTCCAAATTGCATTAAAAAACTGATGTGGACATCCAAGCTCAACTCCACAAGACCCATGATGAGAAATCCCAAGTCAACGAAATGAAAAATGAAGTCCAGGATCCAATTCAACACTTAGGTGGACCCATGACTAGAGGAAGAGTTAGGAAGATCCAAGAAGCTTTGCAATACAAGGTGACCCATCTACTAAAAGCCCAACTATTGAATGACAACCATATGATGGAGACTAGACTTATTACATATCTAATGGATTTAGAGAACTAAGAGAAGGACTAATAAGGATTTTAATTTATGTTATTTTATTTTTATTTATTTTCTTTCAAATGAGACAAACTCATAACCTACATGTGTATTTAAACATTTTTGGGAATTTAGAATGACAGATGATACATTCTACAAATCGGTGAGAGTGAATCTCCTGGGTTCTTGGCTGAACCAACTCTTAGACTTATCAACGGTTTTCAATTCTCTTGTGGCGTCTCTACGACTTATCTTCCTCCATAGAAGTGGTGTTACTTATCCCTATCACCTGTTTTACTTGAAATCCTATGTTCCAATAAATTCAAGTTTCTACCCTAGACTGATCCTAACAAGCAAGTTCACATCAAAAGCTCTTGTAAAGTGAGATTGGTTGTTTTAAAAGACAAATGCATCCTTAAAGTTCCCTTCAGATATCTCAATCTCCACTTCATGCCTTCCTAATTCTACTTTCTAGGATTTGATAGAAACATACTCACAACTCCTGCTACATGTGTTATGTCAAGTCTGGTACGTACCATAACATCAAACTCCACGTTGCAGACGCATATGATACTTTAAACATGTAACTTTAACATCTCAACATTAAACATGTTAAACAATTTTAATATATATTTCTCTTGAGAAAATTTCAAAATACCTTTTGGTATATTTCAATAGATTCTCATACCAAGAATTTGCTTAACTTGACCAAAATCCTTCATCTTAAAACTTTCTACCAATTCTTTCTTCAACATGATCATTTTTGTCATACTAGACCCTATAAAGCAAGAATAATATAACTACCAACACATTTCTTAACATAACAACAATTATCTTTTTCACATTTATGAAATCCTAAGTTGTTCATAAACTCATTAAACCTCCTATACCACTATCTCGGTGTTTATTTGAAGCCATACAAACTCTTATGAAGCTTGCATACAAGGTTTTTCTTGTCTTGTACTTCAAAAACTTCAGACCATTTAGGAATGTAATTTTAACATATAAGTACTCTAGATAAAGATTTTTTTTAGCTACAATACTCAAGGTAACTCCAACGGTACTTCTTAACAATAGGAGAGAAAATCTCTATGAAGTCAATTTCTTGTTTCTATTGAAATTCTTCTACTATAAGTCTGGTCATGTTTCTTTTATTATCGTCATATTCTTCTTTTAACTATAAACCCACCCATTATGCAAAACCTTATTTCTTTGTGGTAGCTTGGTTAAAGACCAAGTTTTATTATTATGAAGATATTTCATCTCATATTTTATGGCTAACTCCCACTTAATAAATTCATTTCCCTGCATAGCTACAACAAAATGCTTGGCTCACTTGCATTAGTTAATAACAAGTAATGCAATGAAGGAAAATACTTTTGTGTTTTAGAACTTTATGGCATTGTTGTTGGTTTTGGTTTTGACTTAGGTTCTACCTTTTTATTTTGTCTTGTGTTAATTACATTACTTTCTAAAACTTCTTCTAATGCTACTTCCTCATAGGGATCTGACTGTTTATCTACACTCATGGATTTTGTAGTATGTCTTTACAAAAAATGTTTCATTAAAAGTAATAGTTCTATTTTTGAAGATTTTCTTGGTTTAGTCATCCCAAAACTTATAGTCATACATGTCAGATCTATAACCAATGAAATAATATTTTCCCTTAGGGTCTTGTTTAGCTGTGCTATCAGAGTTTATCAATATATGAGACACAAGCAAAAAAAACTCTAAAATGTGAAAGATTTTCCTCCTTTCTATATCATACTTCTTCAAATAATTGATACTCTAAAGGAATTGATGGCCCCCTATTTATGAGATAGGTCATTGCATTTATCGTGTCTTCTTAAAACACCTTAGGTAGGTCTGATTGGATCCTCATACACTTAGCTCTCTCATTTGATATTTTGTTTATTCTTTTTATCACATTATTTTTTTCTAGTGTTCTTGGCACTATCTTGATAATGATGATCACATTTTCTAAACAAAATTCCTTTAATTTCCTGTTGTTACCGTTATCATATTTTAGGATTTTAACCATCAAACCTAATTGAGTTTCAACCTCTTTTTTCCACTTTCTCAATAAAAAAACACATAAAATTTCTTTTTCAAAAAATATACCTATACTTTTCTTGTAAAGTCACCAATGAAGGTTTACATAATACTGCAAAGCACTAAGGGATTCCACTAAAAATATTTGCATACACCAGTTATTGGCCTTTCAACTTTAGACCTCTTGCTTCATTCAGAGAAGTTAACCTTTTTCTACTTTCCAAAGTTACAATGTTCACAAGGTCAATTATTAACAAGCTTGAAGTTAGATAGTTTACCTTTGGCTACATTTTACATTTATATGCCCAAGCATTTGATGCCATAAAGAGGAACTATTGGTCGCCTCTATGACTATTACCATATCCTCATTTCTAATCATCTAAAGAGACCTTCGCTTCTTTGTGCGAGCAACAACAAAATTTTCTCTCATTACCTTCAAACTTCAATCTTCAAAAGTGGTATAATGTCCGTCGTCATCCAAACACCCTATAGATATTAAGTTTCTCTTTATAATATGCATCACATTATGCAGAGTCCACAAGGTCTCATTATAGGTTTTGATGTCAATATCACCTCTTGTCACAATATTTAAGAGATTTTTCATTTGCAAGGTATACCTTAACAAACTTTCCCAAAATATGGTTAGATAATAATTTTAAGGAAGGTGTACTGTAGAATGACGAACTTGAGTCCATAATCCATGAGTCAACAAGACTATCTAAAGACCAATTTAATGCATATATAAGTTCATCAGTTGCTCCATTTGTTGATTCATCATCATCTTAGTTCTTATTTTTGTTGCTTTGCTTCCTTGAAGCCTTACATTGATTGGTAAAATGATATCTTTTTTGATAATTCCAACAAGTAATATCATTTTAGACTTTTATATGTGTTCTACCTCTAAACCTCTCATACAAACATTTATACTTAATATCAAGTCATTGTAATCAAGCTTCAGCCTATTGTTACTTGTATAGTTACTAATTACGCTAGTAGTTACACCCCAACTATCCACTAGAGATAATAATAGAATTAACGATTTCACCTCTTCATCAAAATTGATCTACATTGATGCCAACTAGTAAAGAATTGTGTTAAATTCATTAATGTGATTAGTAATTGAATTATCTTCAATCATCCTGAGGTTGATTAACATGTTATCAAATACATTTTGTTGGCTGCAAATAGTTTCTCATATATATTTGACAATTCCTACATCATATATGTGGTTCTTTTCTTGTTTAGAATGTGGAATGCAACACTCTTGGTCAATGTCAATCAAATCACACCAGGTTTCTGCCAATGTATTAACTCTAATGTGACTATTCCATGGCGTTCGATTTAAACCCTATTATGTGTTAATACAAGTTCTTCTGATACAAATAATTTTTCATATGCATCTTTTAGAATTCAAAGTCTTTACCATCAAAATTTTCAATCTTCATCTTTGCCATCAATCTTGCTACTTTTGAATAAAGCTTTCGCTACTCCTCTAAATAAAGACTCTCGTACAAAAAACAAATATGTTATGATATGAAAGATCAAACTAGGCTACAAACACAAAACATACTAAGATATTGATTCTCAATACCAATGATTAGGAAAAAGAAAAACAATAAAAATATGATAGAAAAAAAGACAACACAAGAGTTTAACATGGTTAAACACACAATGTGTATACCTATGTCTACAACTACACTAGGAAGTATTATTTTTATATATCTAAAATTTTTAAAATGTGTTGCTTATATAGCAGCACAAAAAACAATATCTCTCAATATTATATGACATGAGACTAAAATCAAACTCCAAAAAACTAACAATTCTCCCACCTAGAGTTTGATTACCTAGTGTAGTGCCTTCATTATCAATTATCCTAGAAGGCCAATTGATGCAATACAAAGGCTCAACTTATCATTTGGGACAATCTTGGTCAACACATCAACTGGATTCTCTAATCATGAGATATTCAACAAAGACAAATCATCATCACTTATCATGTCTATGATAAAATGATATTTCAATTCAATGTGTTGCTTATATAGTAACACATAGAACAATGTCTTTCAATATTATATAATATGGGACTAAAACTCCTACGTCTATATCTAATATTATCAATAATGAGTTCTTACTAAATATGATCACATACATCATAGGAACCCAATATTTAAAGAGGACAAAAATTTATTACAACATGCATATAATCCTATTAACTAGAAGTAGAAGTTGAAACTAAAAAAAATAATGAATGCTCAAGTTAGATACAAGTATTCACCTTAATACTTTAGCTAAAATATAATCAAAGAAGAAAGTGATTTTTATTTTATATGTTGTGGTTTAAGTATTGATACAAAGGTGCATTTAATCAATTACTTATAAATATAATTAATTATCCTCAATATTTTTACTATCCTATTTAAAAAAAAATATCAAAATAATCAATTATACCAAAGAAATTATCTATTATAATGATTTTCAACTATAGATATCGAACTTGAAGACTAAAATAGTTTCTACAGTTTCTTGTAAAAAAGGGTGCAACATTCGATTTATAGGAGGAAATCAGTTAGTTTTTCATATTTCAAATTTTAATGGAGCTTTTAATAAGCTTTGAGGAGTTCGTATAAAGAAGTGATGATAAATGTGTTTTACTTTTGTTATATTTATCGTATTAGGATATATCAATCCTTTTATTTCGCTTTTAGTATAGTTGTGTCTTTAAGTAAGTTTTTTTTTTTAAATAAATATTGTAATGAGTTTTTACATGAGTGGGTTAAAGTTTATTAAGAGGGTTAAGAATCTTATGCATATTTGCATGCCATATGAAGTTTTTTGTTTTTTTGAAAAATTAAATTATTATAAATAAGTGTTAATTTAAAGTTGATTGAGAAACTAGGTGTAAATTGTACTTTTTTTTATAAACTTTATGCTAAGAATAGAGTCGTCACATGAAATTTATTAAAAAGAAAAATAGAAAAGAAAATAAGGCCATGGGAGTTAGATCAAACCCATGGAAAGAGCATAAAGCAAATTATCAAATAAACCCAAAAGGGTAATATGTAAAAGTAAAAGAACAAAACTAAAGGAAACTAATAGAAGAGTCAAAAGAGATATACTCCTTATGTTAAAAAACAAAAAATAAAAGAAGCAAAACCCCTCCATCATTTATTCTTTGTAATACCCACTCTAACAACTTTTTTATCAGTCTTGGAAGCACCCTTCCTCGATCTCTCAGGTTTCTTAGAAGTTTGAACACACCCTTCCAACTCATCTGAATCACTAGGGAACCTCTGTTCCACCGATGTACCCAACACTTAGAAACCAACTTTCACTCCTCTTCAAACTTAGAAGAAAGAGCATGAGTAACTTGCACCCCTCCAACATTAAGTTGTAGCCCCATATGACAAGAACTAGTAGTAGTTAAGAGCAAATCAGAAAGGCTAAAACAAAATCTCTAAACTTCCAAACTAGCAAGTCACTATGGTATCAAGCTTAATCCCAACAGAACCATGAGAATAATTAATATCAAAATTAGTCTCTTTTTTTCTTTCATTCTCCTTGTATAATTTTTTAGTAAAATGTGATTGATTGAATGATTCGATGTGATAGGAGATACAAACACGAAAGTGTTTTATAAGAATCAAGATGCCTAGGCAAGCTTTACCATTGGTAGTTTTCACTCCGAATGACAACAAATGAATCATTAGTCGTAATTGCTAAACATGTTAACAGAACAAATTATGGTCATTAAAAAAGAATTATTTTTTCATTACTCATGGGAAAATTTTTCTTCCAACATAACAATGATTTTGTCCAAAAATTTTTAACTAACATTAATTGAAAAGTCAATTAAATAACTAATATGTAAAAAAGTAATTATAATCGACATTAACTGATATAATTTTGATTAATATCAATGGAATAACTTTAATCGATGTCAATGAAAAAATGGGAAGCTTAGTCTAAAAACTTAACAAATTGGTGAACTTTATCAAACGTTGATTTATGTCTTGACATGCGTAATTTATAGGCCCGTGTACAATTTGCAGGAACATTATTTTGTAAGAAAGTTTGAACATTTCAAACGTTTGACTTAATTCATTTTATTCTTTTCTCATAAAAAAATCGATAAAAGAAATTCTTACTAATAAGATGCATGAATTATGACAAAAAAGTAATTTTAATCAACGATTCTCTAGTGCACACTCATTTTCTATGACTACATATTACATCGCTTTTTAAAGATAATTGTAAATTAGATCATGATGACAATTTTGTAATAAATTGCATATCTATTACATCAATTATTTGGTTAATCGACGTAAAATTTCAAAAAAGCCCCCAATAAAATCAATTATCTGTTGAATCGATGTAAAATCGCTCTCAATTACATTGGTTATTTGGAAACCGATGTAATATAGGGCGCCAAAATCAAATATCACATTTCAGTCCTAGCGTCGTTTTCATTCTTCTTCTTTCGCATTTTGTTCTTCATCACTATTCACTAGTGTCCTCACCAGTGTCAACAACCGTAATTAGTGTCTCCCCAAGTCTGACAGCGTCCTCCATATCGCCATCGACAACGTTTCTTTTCTAAGTAATGTCTTCTCTAACTCGTCATCACTATCAACACTGAAGCTCAAGGTCTCCTTCCATAGCAGCAACTTTACTTGGCTTGCATCTTTCCACCATGCATTGGAATAGGTGCAAAGTAGTCATGGGCCTCTATCTCCATTGTGAACACCGCTTGGTTCCACCTTCTATCCCGTGCTGCTTCTCTTTGCAACATGTTAGTGATTTCGTAAAATTGATTAAAAAAGTTAAAAATTTGTTTTTAATCCAAATTTTTTAGTGATAACTTCTTTTTGTGTATATTTAATAGCAAAGTCCTTACATTACATAGAATTATCATAATTTTTGAGTGGCTAAAATTTAACGAAAAAAAATTTCAAATGGTTATAACTTTTGATAGAGAGCTCGGTTTGAAATGCGTTAAAAATTAAAGTTACTCGAAATGAGGTAAGAATGTGTTGGCCCAGAAAGGGGATTGGCGATCCAAAATTTTAATGTTTACTATTAGTTTTTTATTTTTTTTTAGGATTTTCTTTTTAGATTTTAAGTTCTTTTTGCACATACCTAACTTGTTAGAAAATTCAAAAAAAATTTGTGGTATTTCCTTATATCAATTGTTGATTTATAGAACCATTACATTTTACATATACTTACATTTATAACCCATCACCAGGAGTCTTTACATTACATAAAACTTTTTATGTTAAATTCTCGTGAATCATTTTTATTAATATGAGTATAGTTTTATTGATACATTTTGTTCTGATTTGTTATTGGTAATTGTTATATGTTGAACACTTTGGTATTGAGTCCGAGAGTGCTCGACCCTTGACAATGTGTAATATGTCTTATATTGAATTGAGTGAACCTTAAATTTACATTTGAGATTCAATATAAAGATTTAATACTACCTCCAATTTTAATTATTGATAAGTTTTCTTATATTTAAAAAATCAGATGGAGGTAGTAATGACAATCATTATATTGAACTTCAATTTAGGTCTCATTGGCAATTGATGCTTATTTTGTCTCATTTGTTGTATGGTTTTGTTCATTGCATAAAAGTCAAGTTCGAATATGAAGACTTTAGTACAGGGGTATCTTTTAATTGAAAAATAATATCTTGTCGTACTTTATATAATGTATTGTAAATTGCTAATGACTTTGTTTAGTACAATTAGTGTATGCAATGTCTTAGACGATAGATCCACTTCATCATTTCATAATCTACATTAGATTTATCCTAAGGTATTTAGTTCTTCACTGAAACTATTAAATCTTATTTTAGTTGTTCAATAAATTAAATCATTAATATACTAAGTGCAATAGGTAACAAGGTAGTTTCAAATGTGGCCATTACGTAATGCATTGGATGTGGATCATAGTCCATGTCAACACTATAGATTCTTAGGAGCAGGTATTAAAACATTCTAAATATGTTGAAAAAGCTTTATTAGAGATTCATATATGTCGTTATGAAGACCAATATTTATTTCGTATTTCGACTTTTTGTGGTATCGAATCATTGGACATAAACACAATTGAAGAAATTCGTCAAGAACAAGCTAAATATTTTATACACAATAGAAATTAGAACTTGTTATAATTTATAAATCGGTGGTACATAAATATTGTCTTTTCATTACTTTTGATTATGTTATGTTATGGTGACTTTAATTTTCTCAAGTTTTTATTTGCACAATTTTATTATTCCTATGATAAGTGATGTAAAATGTGATGCACTTTATACCTGGTTGACATTTACATTGGTGAGGGAACTGATGTGAAAACTCTCCTATGATCAATGTAGAATCTATTCTTTACACTAGAAATTGATAGGAAAAAACATCATTAATAATTATGATCAATGATACTTTCAAATTATTAAATGAAACATTAATATAAAAGTTATGTTTAATGGTAATTTGAACACTATCCAAAAAAATTAAAAATTCAATAAATTTAAATTAACACTTAAAAAATTAAATTATTTAAAATAAAAATCATTGCAATTTAGTATATTTAAATTTCTTTAAATGGTTTAATTCCCAATCTAATCCGAAACCTTCTTTTTATATATGATAAGATAATGTAATTTTAGGTTAAGTACAATTCAACTCATTTCATGTTAGTTGTGATTAATTGATTATCTCAATTTCTAGCCAGTTATTTCAATAATTTATTATTTCTATAAATAATTAATAAATGAACTTAACTTGGTTCTGGACATTAAAAAAAAAAATTGTATTTAACTAGATTTATATCTAGTGTTTCTAACGATTTTAATCCCTACTAAATATATTTTTACGATTTGATTATGAAAGTTTTAATGTCGCTAATGGATTATTGGCGATTTTGACTAATCTCTAAAATGAAAATTATTTACCACCGATTTTTGAAACCCTCCATTACTGTCAATGATTTTTCAAACCTCCCGCTACTACTAGTGATTTTACAAACCACCAAAAATATAATTTAAGAAATAAGATTAAAACAATAAACATTTAGAGAAAACTGCTGACAAACCTCCCTATTGCATGTCTTACTAGAGGTTACAATAACCTCCATTAAAAATTCCCTGTTAAAATTTACAATTTTTATAGTAGAATAATAAAAAAAATTCATATATGTGCATGTGTGTGTGAGAGACATTTAGTATCGTGTGTGATAACTTAGTATCTTTGTATTGTTCATGCAGGTAGGAAAAGTGATAAATTTGAAAGTGCATTTTGTGCCAAGGAGTCCAATGATACAAGACACATTGTCACTACCAGGAATGCACTTTTACTTTATAAACATTTATTATTTATGCACCTAGTGTACAAGGCTTGAAATACTCTTTAGGGTTTGGTCCTAGTTATACATTAAGAAAATTAGGTTTTGTACGTGTAACCTAAATTATTGGAGCAAACCCAATTGAACTTAAACCACAGAATGATCTTTTGCGCAAACCAATAACACATAAAAGATAAACTATTTGACAATTAGTACAAGCCTGAATAAAGTGGGACAATGCCCGTTCCTATTGTTGACACAACCGTGACCTGAAGATCCAAAAGTTTCTCGTCCACTATTGTTCAAACAAATGTTGGCAAACAAACTTCTTTGCTTCGATATCACAGAACAAGACATTCTTTCCCATCACTATTACTTTGTATTATGATGCAGTTAATTTATTGAAAGATTTGTGTATATATAATTCTTATCACAATTCTTTATCTTCTTCCAAGTTTCTCTTTGTTCATGTATTAAAATATTTTCTTCTATGGGTGGTGGGGGTCTATGCAAGCCCTAACGCTACAATCGAGGATTTTGTTGGGTCCATATTGTAAAGGCATGCAAATGGCTCTAAAGTTGTGACTTTTGGCCTTCCTCAAATATGCTACTGTACAAGATGATGAAGAAAGTTCTTACAATTGTGAGCAGTGAGAGCTCTTATCAAGTTGTCAAAAGGCCATGCAATACTTGAATTTGGATCTCTTATTTATAGAACTTAGTTTTGAAATTAACTAATTTCACAAAATACTAATAAAATTAGTTTGCACCCATTTTTCTGTATATTTATTTCAATTATATATCTAAAATCATTAAATATCTCAAATGTAAAACTATGTTGTTTCTATGATAAATCTTTGCCAATATCGTTATTATCTTAAAATTGAAGTATAATTAAACTTAACCCAATCTTATGATCTTGTTAGAAAATTATTTCTTGGGTAATATATGTTTGAAGATACCTAGGGCATCCTTGCCATCTTGTTTTGTCCTTTAGTCCCTTTTTCCAACTCAGCATCACATGCTTTGGTTGTAAATATTTTTTTTATTTTTTATTTGTTAACGTTTTGATTTGTGGGTTACACGCAATGCCACTACTGTTTTTCGTTGAATGCTATACACTTACTTTACCCTGGAAAGTTCGCATCACTCCAAAAGCTTCTTTTAGAAAAGAAAAATGAAACAAGCTCGGAAAGTAGAAACACAGAGACAACATTAGTGGTTCTAGTCAAGAGCCATGGTATATTCTAAACCCACGAGAGTGAGCTTTTTCTAGTTAGGCCCTCTTCATGGGACATTCAATTTTATTCATGCTGTGCTTTATAGTGTCAAACATATTATGAATTTTTCATTCTGTTTCTAACTAATCCCTCCGTTTTATTCTTAATTTGTTCTCAAATAAATCATATAAATATTAATGGATTTATATGATCGAGTGAAGTTATTTTATGCAAATTGTTTAAGTAACATATTGGTTGTTATTCTTAATATATGTGAAAAGTCTTAACCTCTACATGTGGGATGAAGAAAGTATATATAACTCTACTTCTACTTCCCTCAAATATAAACACAAACAGTTATTTCAAACTAATTAAAAAAATTAATAATATAATTTAATTTCACTAATCTCAGTTCAAACATTTTTTTTCTGAATTATTCTTCATTAGAACTTGATATGTGATAAAAGGAATCATCATTAAATAAAGGACATTTTAAAATAACAAAATAAAAACTTAGTTTACTTATATTTAGGTTTAGTAACTACATTTTTTTCTTATATGTCTAGATGATAAGATTGTATCACAATTTCACCCCTATTAAATGACTAGGAAATATATAACGACTACATATTTGAATTCTAATATGTTTTTCCATGATAGATATCGTCCCTACTACGTATTTTAATATTAAATACGATCTTACGTGGGCTTCTTGCGTTTGTGCAAATTACAAGCTAAGAAACATTTTCCTTTCTCTTTCTCTGCATGAAAATTAAAGTATTACTTCGCTTCAAGCACAAGGAGTGGCTTATACATGTTATACATAATTTTTTTTAAAAAAAAAAAATATTGATAGCTTCTTTGTTTATAGGTCTTGGATCATTCATCACTTTTCTCACAATGTATGTTTTTTTTCGTATGAAATATATATATATATATATATATATA
>Ga0099824_1005047_pt1 | contig 18764 bp, 11 predicted proteins | sample SiratrowhiteBW_FD_76837 | JGI IMG/M metagenome (GOLD analysis project Ga0099824, IMG submission 76837) | Root nodule microbial communities of legume samples collected from California, USA - Siratro white BW | ecosystem: Host-associated > Plants > Roots > Nodule | place: USA: California... | reverse complement strand
ACAAAAAGAAAATAAATAATTGATTAAGGAGATAAAGAGTATATTAAGCGTACCATTACATAATTTAATTCTAGATTTGATATATATATATATATATATATATATATATATATATATAATATATATATATATATATATATATATATATATATATATATATCAAATCTAGAATTAAATTATGTAATGGTACGCTTAATATACTCTTTATCTCCTTAATCAATTATTTATTTTCTTTTTGTTTATGAAGTATTGGTTAAAAGATCATGAAGAAAATGTATATTGTTATTAGTTTTCTTTTATTCAAAAGTATTATATATAACTTAAAATTCAAAACTATAGAGTTTATGTATGTTCTCATCTATGATGACTTATGATGACTTTTAAAGACTAAATTGTGGCATAGTCAAGTCTGAAATATATTGAATATAGATGATCTTAATGATGTCTAACAAACTTGTGATGGTAGACATATTAGTGTATAAAGAACTCAAGTTTCAATATTTCCCTTCCCTAGTTTGTTTTAACACTTCTAAAAGTCTTTAATTATTTGTGATGTGATATAGTTTGGCGTGAGTCAACTTGCCCATTTTAACTTACACTCACTTAAACTAGGAATATAAAAATTCATCCATGTATCCCACATTTTAAACATGCCTTAATTTTTGCGAGATGCATTTGTCCCACAAAACCTATTGACTATTTCTTTGGCTTATATCACAAAAAAATTGCTTAAAAGTGTTGTTGTGAGGTTATTGCAAAGTGTTGTGGTGGTCGTCAGAGTTTGTCCTCTTGAGTTTGATGTTGTATTTGATTGAGGAGAAAGACAATACAAATCCTCCATAAAGTTCTATTTATGATGGTTCTTGTTTGACACCATTGGAGATTTTCTCAAGGGTTGTTACAATAAAGGGTGAGTAAAAAAAAGGGAGAATAATTTCCAACAATGGAGGTTAAATGAAGAAGAATATGTTATAACAAATATTGAATGAGTTAGAAGAAGAAGTAACATAGTTAATAAAAAGAAGGATAACGTTGTATACATACAAGACTTTGCGGTAAGTGTATATGTTAAACATTACATTTGAAAAAAAAAAAATCTAAAAAGCTAATTTTATGTTAGTAGTCTCAAGTTAAACTCATTTAATTTGAGGGTTTAATAGGCCAAGTTTAAAAAGTCTGCAATCGAGAATTTACTAAAAAAATTATATGCTCACACTTGTATAGGTTGCAGGTAAAAGAAATTTTTGTCAAATTTTAACCCGAATTCTCAATTCTAAAAGTTGAAAGTTAAGGTATTTTATATATAATTTCCTGAATTCACAAATATAAAAAGACAACATTGTAAATCTAACCTAAACCCTAAACCAAATCTAAACACCAAAACAAAATATTATCTCAAATGTAGATAACTCTAACAATGCCAATAAATTTATAATAGTTTGAACAAGTTTTAATTAAATACTCGGACAATATTTTTCTATTTCATAATATATTATTATTAAGGGTGTGTTTGGATTAGAGATTGAATTTGACGGAGTGAAAAAAAAAAGGAAAAAGAAAATGGAAGGTGAGATTGTTTGAATTAAGTGATTGGATGACAAGGTCCATGACTAGAAAACTGAAAAAAGAAGGGCCCAATAAGACTTTTCTCTTATGTAGTGTGAGCTATTAGAAATTCTTTCTTATTTTTGTAGCCTTGTAAAAGAAGCATTGTAATTGTGTGGTCAAAATCCTAAACAACAAGTCAATTTCGGCCACTCCTAGTTAGATCACAACTAGAGAGTCAAAACCCTAATTTAAGAGGTCAACTTGCGGACAACTCTCCAAGGCTAGCACATATAAGGACTTATTTTTGCAAATAAGTACTTGATGTGGGATATGAAGGAGGCACCGAAATCCATGTGTATGTGCAACTGTAATTTGTGATTTTAATCCCACATTCCTTGGAACATTGAGTGCAAGAGGCTTACGAATCTATAAATAATACCCTTTGTAGCTTACTTTAAAATTGAATGAAAATTTGACTATGTAAATTTGTTTGTTTTCTTGTTTTTTTGAAGTCCTAAAAATGAGAGTATTTTCCTAAGATCTTCTCCAAGGACCTTCCTTTAAAGAAGGGCTTGAAGTTATGAGATTCTTTTAAGAGTCTTGAAAAAAGTTTTGAATAATTCTTCAAGTCTTCCGCCGCATTCGAGGTGTTTCCATCATTAAAGGAAAGAAAGTAAAAATGATTTGGTTGATATGGTTTATAATTTTTAATTGATAAAATGATTTGCTAAAAATAAATTTAGAATTAATGTGAATGAATTATTTATATGTATTACCTATGTTTTATTAAATTATTATTCTTATAGCAAATTATGTGACAACCCCAACACATGTAAAAAATGTAGAAAATAAACTTATAAAAAATTATATTAAAAATTAAATAAAATTGAAATAAAAAACGTTGTAAAAGATTGAAATAAAATTTAAACAATATATTTAAATTGATGTAAATGTCACATTTGACTTCATAATTAAAGACATACAAAGGTAGAAGAAAATAACTTGCAAAAAGATAGTTAATCACAATAATTGAAATAAAAATAACAAAAGAAAAACTAAAATAACATAAGTTCTTTTATTCTAAGGAGTCTTGGATGGTTAAATATTTTTTTCATCTCATCAGTTCTTTGTTGTGCCCTTTTGAAATCTGTAGCCACATTCATATTCAAATTTTTTAATCATTATTGCAACCCCTGAATATCATCCCAAGTTTATGTTAACATTTAAGCATCATGGTGGACTAGGGGTCCTAGTATGATATCCAAAACATTGTCCTTAGGTATTGGTGGGTCTTGATCATCCTAGTTCACCCTACCATGTTGTCACACATCATTGACATTAACCATGTAGGAACAAATGGCTCTAGAAAAGGGGGGGGGGGGGGGGGAGGTTGAATGGAGCCTGAACTCCAATTGTTTTAAAAAAAAATTACCAAAAAAATTTTTTTAAGGAAAAAAAAAATAAAAAAAAAAAGAAAAAAAAAAGAGAGAAGGGAGGGGGGGGGGGGGGGGGGAAGGGTAGGTTGAATGGAGCCTGAACTCGATTCGTTATAAAAAACAATCACCAAGAAATATTGTCTAAGGCAAGAATATATAAGCATAGATGAAAAAATTTTATATTGGTTCACCGTAATCTGTTGGACTATGTCCAGTTCTCCCTTGAATAAATCGTTCAAGAGGTTCCACTATTCAGTAAACAATTACAATGAGTACACAAACCTCTCCAAGTTACAATGAGTGGACAAACCTCTCTAGGTTATACCAGTCCTAATCTCCCCTAAGATCAAGACCACTTAAGATTGAAAGAAACACTCTCAAAAGAAAGGACAATGAAATCTCATAAGGATTTACTTCACAATGCGAAGAATTACACAATGTCTTCGCACAACCCAACAATCTAGATGTTTTCAGTATTAGATTGACAATAGACACTCAATAGATACTCATTTTTTTAATGTATTGCACAATGTATTTTTCATTTTGCTTCTTCTTATACTTCAACTTGAAATTGTTCCTTTATATGTAGCTTTGTAGGATCTGGTCTTGGATGCTTGAAAGGGAAATCTTAAGCATCTAATGCTAATACTAGGCGTTGGAAGAACAACTTTTATTATTGATTATGCATTAAAACTAAGTTTATTTGCATATAAAAATAATTTAAACAACACAAGATGTCTTTGTTTTGAAACAATTAATCATGTTTAAATATTTCATAATAATTTAAATAATTTTCATTATAAACAAATTTAAACGTTAAAATACAACATGCTATAAAATCTAATTTTGATATTTCTGTGAAAGACACTTTAATTTATTTTTTTAGATTTAGAAACAAATCAAATCAAGACTACGTGTAGCAAAATCATTATTGAATTATTTCTATATTTAGTTATAGCAATGTAACAATCCAATCTCAATTTCAAAAAGTTTATGCAAATACGTATATGTAAATAAAATACGTTAAATTGAATTAATTTTATTGTAAGCAAAACTTGATAACATCATGGACCAATGTGCAGAGAATGATTTGATTTCAAAATAAAATTGAAATCGGATTTCAAAATAGATTTAAAACATTTACGATTTTATATTTATTTACTTTTAACTTTCCTCTTCTTTTAATTTTAAGCAAAGTTAATATGATAAATAATAGTAGCTAAACACTTATTTGGGTCTGCAATTCATTGTATGTACTCATCTTGCTTAGAGATATGTGAATATTACTGTAATGGACATGTAAGATCATCAAATATAAACACATACTTGGAGTATTTTTATCATCAAAACTTCATTAGATGATTAGACCATCTAAAAAGACTTTTGACTATCTAATGATTTAACAAACCACATTCATTTTTTTCAATGTCCTTTCACTGAAAAAGTGTGATCAACCTAAGATGATCGATGCATCGATAAATAAGTCAATAATAAGTCATGATGCGTGTAATAAAAATAACATAAGAAGAGACATTTTCCTATCCATACATTTTATCATGTGTTCCGTAATATGATGAGGTCAATTAATCGAAGCTTTATCTTTTATGGCACATAACATGAAAATGTCATCATGCAATAATTGTACAAAATTAATGTCTCAAGGACTCAAAATATGCACATAGATATAATGCAGAAATTTGTCATTAATAGTCAAACTACCTTCATTTCTAACATTTTGACCTTGTGTCTGTGGTTTCACCATGAAAATTAATATTATATCACAATCATACTATAGCTCCTCAAGAATTTTTAAAAATGATAGTTTTTTGTCTTTGATATTCATATTAACCACAATCAACCAATTTGCATATTTTATTTTGATACTTATCTTATTAACCTCACTATAGAGATGACTAACTTTCATTACTTTTAAGTTTGAATAAAATATCTTGATCAGATTTTCATAGTACATAGTTGAAAAATACACAAATTGTTCTAGAATTTGAAATTGTAAGTGATGGTGAAAATCCAAACCTGATCGAGCAAAGTATAGAAAATCCATTAACTTCACAAGGAGAACTATTTTTGTGTAAAATTGCCCAACATAATCAATCATTTGATCACACTTACTAAAAAAACGTGTTTGATTTAAGACCTCCTCATCCACTAGTAGCCTTGGACGAGGAACTCCATCAGAAGTTGCATGAGTTTTTCCTTCCCTTTCCTTTTCTTGTCATTTCTCTATATTTTAGGATTTGTTGAGAAAGACATCATTGTTAAACTAAAAATTACGAAACACATTAGTGATAAAATATTTCATATATAAAACAAATAAAATGACATTATGACAATTTCCATGTTCAAGAAAAATATAATACACATTTATTATAAAACACTACTCACGTGGTAGTCAAAATATTACAAATTCATTTAAAGCAAACACTACAAAAAATTTTAAATTACTTACGAAAATTATATATGGATGAAAATTCGTATGTAAAATCTGCATTACATACGGAATTTTACATACAGATTTTCGTATGTAAAATTAGCATTACATACAGAATTATCTATGGATTCGAATCCATAAGTAAAATCAATACTACATATGAATTTGCATTCAGGGTATAACATACGAATTTAATCTGTATGTAGTATAATTCGTATAAAAAATCAGCATTACATACGAATTCGCATCCGAAGGTAAAACTAACATTACATACGAATTTACATCCAGAGTATTACATACAAATTTAATTTGTATGTAATGCAAATATTTATATTATTATAAAATATTCTTATTATTATTAATATTATTAATATATTATTATCATTATATTATTATTGTCATTATTATTATTAACATTATTATTATAAATAATATTATAAATATGATTATTAATAATAATATCATTATTAATATTATTATTATTATTAGCAAGGATAGAAAGGATAATTTTCATAGTATGGAGTGGTGGTAGAGTATTAATGCCTTATAAGGACCTAGTTCGATATAGAGCAAGGATAGATCACATTCAAGGAGATCAAATACAAAATATAACAAATAATTTGAGACTCTTTCTTACTTTTATCTTTAACACTAACTTTGGTTATAATATTCATAAAAAACTTCGGCTTAAGCTTATAGGGATGCTCAATTGTGGATATCTTGCATTGCAATAATTTGCTTTGTAATCACTAAATGACAACAATCTGACAAGGTGAAGTTATAGTTCAATCTGTTAGGAAGTCCCTTCCTCACCCAACAATTTGGAGAAGTTATATCAAATTGACATGAGGGGATAAATTATGAGAATTGGGTTACAGAACATGCATGATGGATTGATGTGTGGAAGATCTAACATTAGACTTGTAATCCAATGCAAGGATTGTTGTTCCACACATGATAATACATGGAATGCTACATAGCCAATTCTATTTATTTATTGTATATACCAAAACTACTTCAAGATCCAAGGAACCAACATTGTAGCCAAACCCCACCACAAACATTTGCAATGGTTACCTCCTCCACTTAATCTTTTCCAATTCCTCAAGAACATGCTCAACTCCTAGGTATATGAGTCGACTCTGAACGACAAACGAAATTCATTTTAAGTTTTGATGATCTGATGTCAAATTTATTCGTAACAAATGTGAGAACACCAACTTCAGCCCATGCTTACATGCAATCTTTTTATTCAGAAAATTTTCATATCGAAGCCAACAATTCTAGTGCTCAATTTCCAAATTATGGAACATACCAACATATCAATACAGAAAACCCATATGAGATTTTTCATCTCGGTATCCAACTACAAGCCCTACATGAAGAACAACCCACCCCTCGAACAACAACCACCACGAAGAAATCGGACACATAATAGACATTCTCCTCATTACGATATTAAACGCCACTGTAGTGACTAAAATATAAAATAATGATTACGTACTTCAACGCCACTGTAGTGACTAAAATATAAAATAATGATTACGTTCTTCAACGTAAAATTTATTTTAATTAATCAAAATCTTAATAAATATCTCACTAAATTAATTTTTCTTCTTGTTATACTCCTTAAAGTTTCCTTTTAATCTAATTTTTACATTTATAATATTATTTTTATATCATCTACATATTTATAAAATAACTAAATATATAAATTTGTCATAATAATAATAATAATAAATTATCCTAAAACATGTTAATATAGGATCAATAATAATATTTTAAATATTGCTTTTAATTATTATATAATAAGTTAAAATTTTGATAAATTTAAATTATACTTACATTTTTAATATTAGTAATTAGTTTTAGTAATTAAAATATATGTGAATATATATTAAAATTAAATTTAATTATGAATTTTACAATTACATTTATTAATAATACATTTAATTGTCTATGTAAATTATTAAACTAATAATTTTTTAATAACTAATATATAATATTATTATTAATATTTGATAATATTTAACTAAATTTTAATTATTATTATTATATTAATTATACTGTAAAAAATTTGTAAAAGTAATAAAAGTAATTTATATAAATATTAGTAATTATTCATTATAGATTTTAATATTTTAAATATTTTTATTCACATATTTCATATATCTTTTTAATATTACCATAAATTTAAAACATTTTAAATTTTAAAACCAGTTTTTAATTAATTAAAAACTTTTACATCTTTTTTAAATTATGAAAAATATATTATATATAATTCTTATCAGTATTTACATATTATTATATAATATAAAATTATTATATTAATTTAATATAATTAATTGATAATTTTAATTTATATTATTTTATTAATTAATTAGTTAAATATATACTATTTAAAAAAAAAAAAAAAAGCTCTATACTGAAATCTACTCACCAAAAGCCGATTTCTAACCGGAAAATTTTTCAGAATTTATAAATTTTATAGTTTGGAAATCGTTTAACCAAACACGATTTCTATGTTAATACATTTATTAGGTCTATTCAGTTAATAAATTTTCATAGTATTTTAAGCAATTCTTTTTTATTTGGGTTTATTTTAGGAAAAAAAAATCCAGAGTTTGTTTACGCATTAGTTGAAACAATCACGTCACAAAATAACAAATTAAAATAATTAAATCAAGTATAGCATACACTATAAAATGCAAAGGAAAAAAAATTGAAAATGAAGTTATATAAATTAAAGAAAAAATAAATATATAAAAATAAATGAAAAACTATAAAATAACTTAATATAAGAAGTAAATTTTAAATTAAAAACCACTATACAATCTTAGTAAAAAAATATTTAAAATAACAAATTAAAGTACTTTTCAAAATATTTTATTTTATTTATTTATTATAATATACAAATTATATATTAATAATTAATAAAAAATTATAAAAATTATAATATATATAAAATCATAATTTATATACATGGGTACAATCATAATTTATATACATGCCGATTCTCATGTTTATTTTGTTTAGATGAATTGATGAATTTGAGTAAATTTGTGTGAATTTGAGGAATTAGATTGGGTTATTTGTATTAAGAAATAAATGGTGAGATTTGAGTTGAATGTTTGTGAATGATATGATAAATGTGATTAATAATATATTTTTTTTAATCTATAAAATTATAATACTATAATTTTATTCTTGTAGTTAAAATTAATTTAAAATTAAATATAATTAATCATTTATAAAAATTAATTATTATTATCTTGATAAATTTATTTTAATTATTATTTTTTATGAAATTTATTATTATTTTAATCTATATATTATTATTATTTTATAATTTTATTTTGGCTATTACTATTTTTATAATTATTATTTACAATTATTATTATTATTATTTTATGACTTAATTTTAAATATTATTATTTTTAATTTTATTATTATTATTATTATTATTATTATTTATATTTTTATTATTATATAATTATAATCAATTAAAATGAAATATGATTAATTTGTTGGATATAATTGATAAATTATTAATTTTATAGTTAATGAAATTATAAGATTATTAATTATTTTAAAATAAAAATTACATTATTATGGTTAATATTATTATTGTATAAATTGATTTTGATTATATTTAGTTTATTTATTGTTAATTATATTTATTTTAATATAATATAACTGAAACCTAAAACTAAAAGAAATAAAAGAGAATTGAAACTTATACATGTTAAGCAAACTCTATGGTCTAAGGTGCATCTCCATTATACTTTAATAATAAACATTTATGATTTATAATTTAAAGCATAACTAAAAATACATAAATGAAATCTTAAATTGTAAATTGCAGATCACCTTAGAGGTCTTCATCGATTATCCAATATAGAACATTCATAATCAATTATGTTAATCGATTATCCCAAACAAATTAATCATTTCTTCATATCTTATATATATAATAAAAAAAATTAAAATTTATATTATAGTAAAGATTATGTAGATTTCACAAAATCATATATATATATATATATATATACCACATATACACTTTAAAAGTGTCTTAACTCAGTTTACTTAAAAAAGTAAATAGATTAAAACCTAATTTTAAAAGTAAATAAAATTGAAAAAATATAATATATTTTAATTACATTAATTTTTAATTAATTAATTACAATTAATTTTCATTTCAACTGAATTCATCAATCAAATAATTAGATTCACACATTTTTATAATTATGACTTTGTTCAACAATAATACTTTTCCTATATTACGATTATGCATAACATCTAAATAGTAAATAATATGTATAATAGTACAATCTTATAATTTTATATTAAAAATATCAATTTTGAATACTTGTATTAGATTTAATTGCTATTAGTTATATATATATATATATATATATATAAATACTTTATCAAAATTTAAAATTCTATATATAATTCGTTATGTTAATATTTTTATATAATTAATTATATTTAAAGTATAATCTTAACTCGGAAAAGATTTTGAAGTAATATTGTAAATAAATTACTTTATCTAAAAAAATATCACTTGAGGATAATTAAAAAAATCAATATATATATATATATATATATATATATATATATATATATATATATATTAAATGTGGAAGAGAATGTTCTACTTATTGCACATATAAATTTCATAAAAGAGAGAAGTTACTTCTTTTTTCATATGATAAATAATTAATGTAAACTTTTGACTGAATAAGTTCAATGCAAAATAAAATAAAAATTGAAATTAACAGTAATTCATTTTATTCGTCATGGAATTAAGTGAATTTCTACTTTATATCCATAATTAATTATGTTTAAAGCATATTCTTAACACGTAAAAGTTTTTCCTTTTTTCTATTTTTAATGTTTTATTTTCTTATTTTTCAAATTTTCGTCGTTATTGGCGACGATCTTCTCCATTTGGGATTTTTCGCGTTTTGATCGAATAGGTGGTGGGTCAGTCTACCATTTTAAACATTCTCAAAATTAATTTTAAAAGGAAAATTTAGAATAATGAAACCATTATTAAAAATTAAGAAATGAAAAACACTAAAAACATTCTCGCTAATGTAATATAATGATTCAATGTGACTTTTATATAAGTTATTGTTCTTGCAGAGGTTTGTGCGACACTTCTTGAGTTAAAATGGAATTTCCTACAGTCCCTCAGATTTGTTCTTCGGATCTTTACTCCTTTGGTTGAATCTACAATGGAATCCAACAACTGTTCGGTTCAACCCCAAAGCGGGAGGGTACCTGAGATTACACTCCGACGCTCAAGTCAGTGTCCGGATATCGAAGTTAGATAACATTTTTTGTTGTAAACTTACGTACCTTTGACCTTTACCATTCACCTATTTATAGGGTTTGATCTTACCTTCACTCACACGTTATGTCAGCTTTTGCAGGCTGAGCTGGCAATGGTTGCATGTACGTTTCAACTAGCTTTTTAACTTTTCAGCAAGAGATATTGATTATGGGCGATTAGTGACCGCCCTTGGCCGGGCAGTGTAGGAAGCGCTGACCATGGCCGACCAGTAGCCATCCTTGGCCGAGTGGTACACTTGCCCCCAAGCTTGAGTGAGTTACGAACGAAAAGGTTTTGCATGAATGGGCAGTTACTCATCGGTATCATATGCGTTGCTTGATATTCTCCTCGAATGCCTGTCCGGGTTCCATAAATGTTTCACCTTCTCCCCTGTTTTGTCCTTTTATAGGGATTGGTGACGTATTATGCTTCGAAAAACGTGTCCTTTTTTTATCAGATGGTGAAAACATGGTTGTGTATATTCCTTGGGTGAGGAATTTTATCTATAAATAAACATCTTGGGACCACAGTGTGCCTTGTGCATTTTTCTTTGCCTTCGATATCCGACAACTTGGGTGTTCCTTAGTGGCTAGGTGCAATGCATTAATTTCACAAGGTAAAGATGTCGTCCTTATCTGGTTTCTCTGAATCCATCGGGAGTGTCTCTTCAAGTGTTAGGGCGGAGTCTAGGGTTTTAGAGGGCTCGCCTAACATATCCAAGGAGGTGTCTGATAGTGGCCAGGGTGAATCATTCGACCAGCCTAATATGGCTGGCATGCTTCCATCAGAGCTTGCTGAAAGTAACCTGCCTCGCCGAAATGAATATGAATGGGCGAGTTCTCTGGTAACTGACCGGTTTTTTAGGTATAGATGGTCATCCATGGTAAACACATACGCTGTTGCTGTTCCTATGTTTACTTCAGGGAAGACGAGTACAGAGCTATTTGCTGAGCGTTGCACTCCGGTTGACAATGTTTGTCATGGCCGAGAGGGTCACAGTCACGATTTCTTTTATATCTACCCCTGCATGTTTACAGACTCAAATGTTCGTCTTCCTTTTGATGAGTTTACCATGGGTGTTCTTCATACTCTGAACGTGGCGCCCACGCAGTTGCATCCTAACTCCTAGGCGTCACTTCAAGCATTCCGACTGCTCGCCAAAATGTTTTGTCTTCGCCCCTCCCCCCATGTTTTTCTTTCTTATTATAGTGTTTGTCCAACCACCCCGGTTAGATGGGTTTCTTTAGTTAGTCAGTCACATAACGTTCTTTTTACCCCCTTTTCTTCTTCTTATAAATACTTTAAAGATTCCTTTTTCAAAATGGTTATAACTCCTGCCGGTAGGCATCATTTTTTCAATGGGGACAACCCCAAATTTCTGTTATATTGGACTCAGGATCCCGTCCACTATCTGTCTTGGCCGAGGTCTCCCATGCCCGAGGACGACAAGAAGATGTTTGAAATAATGGACCAGCATCCTCGGAAACTCAATGTCCGATCCATTCTTAAGCTTTATCTTTCTTCTCACCGCTAGGTGGATTTGTATGGTATGTGTACTTTATTTACCGTTATGGTATCGATTTTTAACTCTGCTGAATGTTCATATTTCTTGACAGGTATAATGGCGCAGAGAGGGCCTGCCTTCCTTAATCGTCTGAAGCAAATTAAGGAAGCTCGTGAAATAGTTGTCGTTGAGACCTCAGCCCCGGATACTACGTCGTTTCCTAAACAAGCGCCCCCTCCTCCCGAATCCGAGAAGAGAAAGCGTAAGGAGAAAAGGGAGAAGGCAAAGGACGAAAAAAAGGAGAAAGAAAAGAAGGCTTCCTCCTCTCAACATTCTCCGAAAAGGTCTCGGTTGAGCGTTCCAGAAGCTAGTAAAGATGCTGTGGAGACCGACAAGGGCCTAATTGATGCCCTGTTCGCCACAAACCTCACCTTTGCTAAGGGTACCAGTGTGTCCCTTTTAACTGCCAAAAACAAAGCTTTGGTTGGTAGTTCCACAATAAACTTGGTGAACACCTGCCTGGAGATGCAAAGTCAAGCCCTGGCTATTACTAAGGTTGTCCGGGTTCACGTACTGAAGGGTGGTGTGGCCGAACAAGCGAAAATTAAAGAAGAGTTGTCGATCTCCAACAATTCCTTGAAAGAGGCTCGTGATGCCAACGTTGCCTTGGGTGAAGCATTAAGGACTGCTGAGTTCAACTTGAAAAAAGTCGAACAGGAAAGAGATGCCCTGAGGGTTTATTCCAAAGGGATGAAGAAAGCCAACGAGAAGCTTTCGGCTGATGTCCACGAACTTGAGCAATCCCTATCTGAAGCAACGTTGACTCATGATGATGCGGTGTCCGATAAGGCACAAGTAGAGATTGAACTTAACGAGCTAAAAGACTACATTATTGATTTACACAAAGAGTCTTTTAGCCAAGCTGTCCGTCAGGCGGTATTTATCTATGGAGTGCCAGAGCAGAACGAGATGGATCCGGACAAAGACATCCACAAAGACATCTTCAATGGCCGGCTGGTCCCTATCAAGGAAATTCCTACTGCTGACGAAGATGCTGCTCCTAATCAGGGCGAGGGCGGGGAGCCTTAAGTAAACTTTGTTGCTATTTTTTGGGAGGTGTAGTTACTCATTTTTTGTACAGTTGTTGCAAGCAACTTAATGGTTTTTGTTAATTTGGTGCTTGTGGCCATAGTGCCTGAAATTGTCTTGTAATGTGACCTTTTGATGAATGATATTATCTTCTTCTTCTCCTTATTTCTGAAATTCGGAATGTTTTCTTATTAATTGCTTAGGAATGGGCGGCTCCCTTACCGTCTTAAGGGTTGAACGCACTTTTAGTTCTTAATGTTACGCCAAGTTCTGTAAGATTAGTAGGAGTCTCACGATGGAGCGAGATGTCCCCTATCTAGGAAGTGCTCATTATGGAATGAGGCGGCTTTCGATATTATTTCGGTGCAGTCACGTGGGAATGACTTGCTTGTTTGTTAATGTATTCGGACAGAATCATACTTTGGGGGTTCACGATGGAGTGAAATGGCCCCCTTTAACACATATTTACTGCAGATACTTTATCGATAAAACAAACTTCTTTGGGTTTCGTTGGAACCTCGTCGGTTAAACAACCCTTCCTAGAAACGTGGAAGGGAAGTAAAGAAAAAGTACCTTTTACAATGATTAACTAAAATAAAACTTAAGATGTGTAGCGTTCCAAGTTCTCGGAATAGACTGTCTGGATAGATGCTCTAGGCGGTAAGCACCTTTGCCAACCACTGCCATTATACAAAAAGGTCCTTCCCAATTAGCCGAGAACTTTCCTTCATTTTTTCGTGCGTCACTACGCATGCGCCAAACCAAGTCTACGGGACGGAAGCTTCTCGATTGGACTTTGGTATTATACTTCCTGCTGCTCGCCTCTTACTTGCTTCCTCTCGCACTCTTGCACGGTCTCTTAGCTCGCTAATGATGTCTAGGTTGACTGCCAAACTTTCACTATTAAGCTTCATATCTTCCATTTGCCGTCGTATGGTAGGTTATCCAACTTCAACCGGGATCATGGCGTCTATTCTGTATACCATACTATACGGTGTTTCTCTGGTGCTAGTTTGTGGTGTGCATCTATACGCCCATAGTACCTCCAATAACTCCTCGGGCCATCTTCCCTTAGCAATTCCCAACCTCTTTTTTAGCTCATTTAAAATGACTTTGTTAGCTGTCTCCGCCTGCCCGTTGGTCTGGGGGTGTTCTACCGAGCTGTTAACATGGCGAATTCCCATTCCTTCGTAAAAGGCGATAAGTGTCCGATCTATAAATTGCCTACCATTGTCACTGACGATTGTGTGAGGTATACCGTATCTGCAAATAATGCTTTTCCACACAAAGCCCTGTACGTTTCGGGCTGTGATAGCTGCTAAGGGCTTGGCTTCAATCCATGCTTTTCCACGCCTACTAAAAGGAACCGACACTGACCTTTTCCTGGGGAAAAGGTCCTATGATGTCCATTCCCCACATGGCAAAGGGCCATGGGAGAGTGATGCTGTGTAGCACTTCTGGTCTACCATGTATCAAGTTTCCGAATTCTTGACATTTTTCACATTTTTGGACATATTCAGCACAATCTGCCTACATGGTCGGCCAATAGTATCCGGCTCTGAGTACTCTGGCTAGCATGTTTCTTCCCCCTTAGTGAAGTCCGCATATTCCCTCATGAAGTTCTTGCATAATATACTGGGCTTGCGCCTCTGTGACACATTTGAGCAAAGGCCTTGAATATCCTCTCCTGTATAAGTCTGCACCGATCATAGTAAACTGAGCACTCTTCACCCTGACCACCTGCTCTTCTCACTCCTTACAACTGCCGTTGAGGAGATAATTTCTTATAGGTTCACACCATTATTCTTCCATAGCGACTGTGCAGCATTCGGTTTCACCCATGCTGACACTAGGCTCCTCTACATGCTGCTGGACTATCGATCTATGGTGGCTCTTTTTCTTGGTACTGGCAAGTTTAGATAGCAAATCCGCCCGGGCGCTATGTTCTCGTTTGATGTGCTCTATTCTTGCCGACGAGAAACCTCCCAGCAATTTTTGCACCTGATGATAATACTTAAGAAGTAATGGGTCCTTGACTTGGAATTCTCCTGTAACGTGGCCCACCATCAGCTGCGAATCACTTCTGCATACGATATCTGCTGCTCCCATGTCTCGAGCAAGCTCCAATCCTACTATCAACGCCTCATACTTTGCTTGATTGTTGGAAACTTTAAAGCCAAATCTCAAAGACTGCTCGACCAAGAGGTCTCCCGGTCCTTCCAATACTATTCCTGCCCTTCCACCTTTTGCATTTGAAGATCCATCTACGTATAGCACCCAGCTAGGTTAATCTGCTATAGATTCGTTCCCCATCTCAACTATGAAATCGGCTAGTACTTGTGCTTTAATCGGTCCTCTTGGCTCATATCTGATTCCATACTCGGACAACTCTACGGCCCAACCTACCATTCGTCCTGCAAGATCTGGTTTAGAGGGGATTTTGGCAATCGGATAGTCGTTCTTGACAACAATTTTGTGGTTTTGAAAATACACTCTCAACTTCCTTGCCGTCATAACCAGGGCCAATGCCACCTTTTCGACTGTCTGGTATCTTGTTTCTGCGTCTTGTAACGTTCGACTGGCGAAATATACCGGTCTTTGTTCGCCTTGCGTCTCTTGTACCAGGGCCGAGCTGACAGTTTCTTTGGAGACCGACAAATATACCAGGATAGGCTGTCCCTGGGTCGGTTTTTGAATTATGGGAGGACTGCTTAGGAAATCCTTAAGTTGGTTGAAAGCTTGTACGCACTGCTCATCCCAACGAAACCGAGATGCCTTCTTCAACAATCCGAGAATTGGCTTGACCTTTTCGGTCATTTGTGGCATGAACTGTGATAATGCTACCACTCTTCCTACCAACCTTTGCACTTCTTTGACATTCTGAGGACTCTGCATTTCCATTATAGCTTTGCATTTATCATGATTTGCTTCAATTCCCTTATGAGTTAACATGAATCCTAGGAATTTTCCTCCCTCCACACCGAACACACACTTCTCTAGGTTCAACCGCATTCTAACCGTCCTTAAAGCCTTGAACACTTTTGCTAGATCGTGAAGGTGTTGATCACACGTAGTAGACTTAACCACCATATCATCTACGTACACCTCAACACTGCTTCCTATCAGATCTTTGAAAATCCTATCCATGAGCCTTCGATATGTGGCCTCTGCATTTTTTAATCCGAAAGGCATGACTTCATACACATAATTCGCCTCGTCCGTCATGAAAGCGGTTTTGGGAATATCCCGCGGATGCATACTGATTTGGCTGTAGCCTGAGAAGGCATCTAAGAAACTCATGAACTTATAACCTGTAGCCCCATCAACCAGGTCGTCGATGCTCGGCATTGGATAAGCATCCTTGGGGCATGCTTTGTTTAGATCGGTGTAATCTATGCACATCCTCCATTTTCCACTTGGTTTTTTAACTAGGACTACATTGGCCAACCATGTGGTGTAGTGTGCTTCCTTGATAAACCCTGCTTCCAACAATTTATCCGCCTCCTGCCTGGCCGCCAACCTCCTTTCTTCGCCCAATTTTCTCTTCTTCTGCACGACTGGTTTAGCATCTTTAAACAGTGACAACCTATGCATAATCACATTCGGATCCAATCCCGGCATATCTGCCGATGTCCAAGAGAACATGGTGGCATTTTGCTGCAACATCTATATGACACTCTCAGTGTCATTTTTGGTTAAGGATGTTCCTATCCGAGTAGTTTTCTCCTTTCCTGCCAGTGGTACCAGTTGTGTTTCTTCCTGTGGCTCAACCCGAACTTCTTCCACCCGGGGATCTAAATCAGTGGCTGCGACAATATGGTTACATTTTGATCTTCTCCCTGACCACTCCTCCTCAACCCTACTGGGAGTCTACCTTCAAACTTGCCACATAGCATTCTCTGGCTGTCTTCTGATCCACATGAATAGTCACAATGTTCCCCGTTGAAGACGGAAACTTCATTGCCAAGTGGGGCGTGGACACTATCGCCCCAAGTGCGTTCAGTGATGGCCTTTCGAGAAGAACGTTATACGAGGTGTTGGCGTCCACTATGAGATATCGTATTTTGATGGTTCTGAAGAGTGTCCTTTCGCTTCCTAGCTTAGTGTACAAATCTACATACCCCCTGGTCTCTACTCGTTCTCCTGAGAAACCAACAATCTGATCTTCAAAAGGTTGGATGTCACCCTCAGGGATCTTCAACTTCTTAAACCTTTTCCAATACAGAATGTCTACAGAGCTCCCTTAATCAATCAATGTCTTCATGAAAGCAAAATTTTCGATCTCCACAGTGATAACCATGGGGTCATCTTGCAAAGGATCTAAACCCTTGAAGTCTGCATCAGTAAACGTGATAGGAGACATCTTTAGGCGAATAGATCTGGATATGGCGTTTACAGACTGCACTATTCTCAAGTGTCTCTTTCGCGCTGTTAGCGACGATCCCCCTCCTGCAAATCCTCCTGCTATAACGTTTATCACTCCCCTCACATTCGATCCATGGGCCAAGGGGGGTGGGGATTGGCGTCGGGGAGCTTTCGCCATTTCTCTCGTCTTCCTTCTCGGATCTCCACACCCTTCCCATCTTCCTTCAAGCGTCAGCTGCCTCTTCCCTGTTCCTTCCTGCGTTCTTTTAACAAACTACCTCAGATGACCAGCCTGGATTAATTCCTCAATTTTATCCTTTAGTGCGAAGGAATTCTTCAGTACTATGCCTATAATTCTGGTGATAGCGGCAGTGTCTTGAAGTGTCTGCATTCCGAGGAGTTGTCGCCTTCCGTGGGGTTGGTAACAGATCTACGCTAAGGGCTTCTTCCAATATTCGGCCCCTATTTGCATTCAAGGGAGTATAATTTGAGTATCTTGGTATCCTGACTTCTTTCGGTCTCGGTGGTAGGGGAGGGAAAGAGGGTTTTTCCCTAACTCGTGTTTTGTCAACATGGGACTCTTCCTTCATTTGCCCACCAAAATCTCTTAGTTCTTCCAAACGCATGAATTTAGTCGCCCTCACCCTCATCTCATTCATGTTAAGGGCCGGCTTCTTACAAAGGTTGTCTGCAAATGGCCCTGGCCGAAGGGCTGTGACCATGTGATGGAGTGCCACCTCAGAATTGAGATTTCGGATCTGGAGTGCTACCTGGTTAAATATTGTTGAACATTAGACGGTCCAAAGTCCCTTTAGAGGATCAAATCATTTGATAAAGTTTTGATGATAACAAAAATGAAGTATACATTTATATTTGATGACTTATATACATTGCGCAGTTAACATTATTATTATTATTATTAAAGCAGGAGACACCTGGTCTATAAAGAGATAAGTTTTCTTACTATTTACTTTTATGTGTTATTGATTTGATTTAAATTGATTTTATATCATATTGTGCTCTAACGTT
>Ga0099824_1005043_pt1 | contig 18774 bp, 6 predicted proteins | sample SiratrowhiteBW_FD_76837 | JGI IMG/M metagenome (GOLD analysis project Ga0099824, IMG submission 76837) | Root nodule microbial communities of legume samples collected from California, USA - Siratro white BW | ecosystem: Host-associated > Plants > Roots > Nodule | place: USA: California... | reverse complement strand
ATTTAATATATATATATATATATATATATATATATATATATATATAAATATTTTAACATAAAAAATAAAAATCTTATTTAAAATATAAAAATAATTACCCAATGTTCTTAAAAAAAATTAATATGATTTTTTCGTGATTGAAAAGATGATATTCTTTTTTCAAATCATTTCGTCTTAGTTAAACCATAATTGAACTCTAATATTATCTATATCATAAAATATGTTTATTCATTTTGACTAGTAAATTAATGTCATACTCTTTATTCATTCCAAACTACATAAAAACATAAGCTAAAATTGCAACTAAATAAATGATGTTTGAGTCTTCCATAGCAAAAACATGTAATAAGCATATTTCAAGGTTTTGAAACAGTTTTCAAAATTGAAAAGCCATTGACACCAACATAACAAAACATGTAACCAAAATTATTAATAATTAATAATTAATTTGACTAACATGTTTGATAATAGCTATTGCATGACAATGGATCCAAAATGAGATTTATTACATTTCAAGATAACTATTATAAAATTGATGACATTGGTGCACTATTCTTGAATAATCCAATTTAAAACTATCAATTTTATGTCTAAAATTTTCTATTAGGAATACATTTACATTTTTATTTTTAGATCATAGATTGTACACTAAATTCAAAAATTATAGATTTTAGTATTCGAATACCATACTCTTACATAACATAATCCATTAAGTTTACCAATGTTATTACAATGATGGCTTAAAAATTAACCCTGCAGGCCTTGGCCTCTGCAAAATTATAGTCACCAACCAATGATAGAGAAGGAAGAGAAGACACTCAAATTAAATTAGATGTCACGAAATTATTGATTTTTTTTTTTTTTAAACTTTTACTTGTGGATGAATCAATATAAAAAGAAAGAGTCCCATTGTATGAGATTTAAGAAGAAACATAATTTATATCTAAATCATTGTTACATCATATTTTGTTAACTTCTTTTGGCTTTAATTTATTTCTAATAAACTGAAAAAACATATTTTCATCTTAAATTGACTCATGTGTTCTATTACAAAAGGAAAATATACTTTTGTTTTAATATTTAATCATATTATTGATTTTTTTTTTTACTTTAAATGGAAATACTCGTCCCATAAGCAAAATGAAAAAAATTGTATGATAATTCAGCATAAATTTGAAAAAGTGAAATAAACTTCCTCATACACTAAAACTAAGTTATGTATAAGTTAATTATATAAAAAATTGTTCCTCTAATTTTTTTTAATTTGTCTAGAAACTATCTTTATTTTTTAATTTTATGTTAAGCTTTATTTCACATCAAATACATTAATTATATTTTATATAAAATGTAAAATGTAAAATACCAAAATAGATTTTATATAAATACATTTATTAAATTTTACATGAATACGATAAAAAACTTTATATATATATATATATATATTCATTTTATACAAAAATATACAGTTTATTATATGCAATTATATTTTATATAAATTTACATATGTATATTTGATACATACTAATTATACAAGTTCTGAAAAGAAAACCTAAAATTGAGTTCTAAATTATTTATGATAAACCTCTTGATGAATTATTCGAATGAGTGACCTAAAACAATTAAAAATTAATTAGTGAAAACACACGCATAGTGTACACTTTCTTTTGTGATAATAAAAGATAAAATAAATAATAAAAAAATAATTATTTTAATTAAGTTAATTAAAAAATGTTACTAAAGTGTATATTTAAATTATAAAAATTAGCTACATAAGAAAATCATAAAAGCAATTTCTTAATTAATTTGTATAATGATATGATAATATAACAGAAGCATAATCAATAAAACAGTTGTAAAACATTTTACTTTTTATTAATTATTACAATAATATAGTAAAAGTACTTTCTATTTTTATTGTTAGTTTTTCTTAGATGAAGAAAATTAAAAAAATTGATTAATAAATATAAGGATAGAAAAGATAAAAAAGGTAAAACAATATACATCAAATAACAACTATAAAATACATCTATATTATTGTGGTTATAGATAAATTTTAAATTATGTATTCTAAGAATATATTTATTTCGAAATATTAAATAACTATTCCTAATTATATTTTTTTTTTTTTGAGTTTTGTGTGCTTAAGACCTTGAAGCAAGAAGGGGCACAGTGGGGGCACAACAAAGGAGCTTTCGGATTTCCATTAGTTTCGGAGAATACAGAGTAATTTGTCTCCGGATTCTGCGACCGGCACTTCCACCACTTTTCGTCCTTGTTCCACAGGTAATAAACCCTTATGTGGTTTCCTAAGAACCCTCCTATTTCACATTCAAAAGAAAACCATTCTTTTGGTCCAAAAGGGCTTTCACTTGATTCAGAATTGTTACCATAATAGTTTATTCGAAACATTCCGTTTTTAATTTACTATAAATTCTATTCAGTTCCATGATTTAAGAAAAAAAAAAGTTTCATTTTTGTTTTTACCCAAGTTCTTAATTGTTGTGGGTAATAATATCATTGAGTAAAAGCTACCATTTTTATTTGTTTGATATAAGTTGTAATATATAGTTGCTTATACTTTCTTATATCATTGTGGGGTAAATCACAGAGGAATTTGTCCTGATTCGGGTTGTTTTTCTGCTTTTGCTCAGAAGGAAGAATCACTTGGAACAGCTGTGATGGTTGCAAAGGACTATTTTCCTCCTTTGTTTAGGTGGGTTATTGTGTATCTTTGTTTTCTGCATATGCTATGGTGATATTTTATCAATCTGATTTTGTTGTACGCTTGGATTTTCAGTGTGGCCCCAATGATGGACTGGACAGATCATCACTATAGGACTCTTGCACGTCTCTTGTCAAAGCACACTTGGCTCTACACGGAGATGCTTGCTGCTGAAACAATTGTTTATCAAAAGGGAAATCTGGTAAGTTTGTAAACATATTTCTGCTTGTTGAAAGAAAAGGGTTAAAAAAACTTTGGAGGAATGACTATGAATAACAATTTTCATGGTTGCAATTTGTCAAGGACCGGTTCTGCTAAAACCGTAAGCTGCTAGGTAGAATGTTATTTATTGTTAGTAAGCTACAGCTCATCCGAGAGTTACTAAGTTGTATTGAGGGAGTGAAGAAGGGTTTTACTTTTGTGTAGTGTATTGTAATACTTCAAAATCAATATGGCTTCACACACGCACTCACTCACTCTCAACTTCTTGATATGGCTCACACACGATGCATGCTCACTGTCAACTTCTGATAAAAGATTTCAGAGGATACAGATCACTAAAGAATTTCTCATTATTCTACAAAAAACTAAACGAAAGAACCCATATATAATTCTGGCTTCCAACAAAAACTGTTTTCCTAAGCCAGAATTAGCTAAGCAACAGAATTTAGAGTTCTGTTTTGAAACTTTTATTACATGGATATACCTACCATTGTATCTATATCATACTGACGTCAGTGTCACAAACATCAGTGACTATGCACAGTATTATGTGGATATATTCTGGTTCAGTTCTAGTCTATCTCGCCTATTTATGTCACCAGAGATCTAACACACTTTTCATGAAAGAATCCTTTAGGCTTGAAGTTTGGATAATGCATAGTCCAGTTATATCATATGCTGAAGCCTACAAAAGGTTTAAACTGATAAGTAGATCCTATAGCTTGTATATTTCTAACACAAATAATATTGTGCTCCTAGATATCTGTGGTGAAATATGTTGCATAACTTGTCACTGCTGAGGTTTTTTTATTTTTTATTTTTATTTTGAAGTTTGTTAGATCTATAGGGATGTTTCTGTTAGTCTTATCTAGCTCTATATCTTTGAATCTATGTGCTGTTGTTTCATTTTATTTGAAAAGGTTGAGAGAAGCAATCTCTCTTTACTTAATTAAATTTAGAGTGCAGTTTTTGAATGAGAAACAAGTTTTCTTCGCCTTTGGTTTTATGTATTTCTGTAAATTATCTCATTGCTGTAGGTATATCTGTGTGTGCACTAAAGCACAAATTGATTGGGTGGGGCCATTTCTGGATAATTTGTCCCTGAAAAACCATTGATTCTTCTTGTCAATTTGCTCAGGACAGATTCTTGGCATATTCTCCAGATCAACATCCTATTGTGCTTCAAATTGGTGGAAGTAATTTAGATAATTTGGCAAAAGCAACGGAACTGGCAAATGCTTATTCCTACGATGAGATCAACTTCAAGTTTGTTTATTTTCTTATGACCTTAATTCATAATGTTTCATTTTTATATTAATATCTGGTAGATCCATTATTTATTTTTGACATATACCAGCTGTGGATGCCCAAGTCCTAGAGTAGCTGGACGTGGATGCTTTGGCGCTCGTCTTATGCTTGATCCAAAGGTTAGAACATCATCCATACTTGATATGTAAACAAATTGAATATGTAGACTTTCTTGATCGATCTGCACTGATGTAGAACTCTAATGTTTACAAGGAAAGTTTGTTGCAGAGGCTATTTCATTAATTGTTGCCAATACAAATGTACCTGTTACTGTCAAATGTCGAATTGGTGTGGATGATCATGATTCCTACAATGAATTGTGTAAGGTCCTTTTTCTGCAACGTTCTTTGTCTTTTCACATTTAAAAGATGTAAAATTCATTTGTATTGTGTTCATACCTGAGGAGGAAGCTTGTAGAATTTTAAGGTCAAGGCACACCAAAAGCCTTAGTCATAGGGGTTGTAGTAGTATTTTCAAATGACCCACCACTACCATTTAGGAATCACTGACACAAATCACGTCCAAGACCTTTGAGTGAAATTTAGTAAAATTCTCCTTCTGCCGTGTCACCCAGCGTCTTCTTTGCTTGTCATGCATACTTGATCTGGATTTTATTTTGCATGATACCTTAAGATGATCTTTGATTTTCTCCTGTAATTCTGCACAGGAAAGGCTTTTGAATCGCCCTCCTTTGTTTCTAAAATTAACATTGAGCTAGCTGTTTTCATCATTCCGCCTTTCATTAGATGGTTAGTCTGCACAGGTGGGCTACACCCATCTCCATATGCAGCTGCTTTGAAAGATGGATGGGTAGCTCCTTTATGTCACCCCACCATCACTTTTCTGAGCAATCCCTCCTTTTCTTAAGGCTGGATGATTCTTATTGATTTAGTTATTGAGCGCATCACCATCGGTGATCTTTCCCCATCGTACTCCCCCTTGAGCTTGAAATAACAGTCCGTTCTGTTGACCCACCTCCAAGTGACTTTTTCAGTAAATAGGGAATGTTGAGCTTCCTCCAAAAGTCTTTTCTCGCATCTAACCTTTGATCCAGTTTTGACACATCACCTAATATTGATCCTTATCCATTCCCTCCTTTGCACTTTGCTTTTGCCATATGTTAGTGTAGTTTCCTTGTTATGACCCATACTTAGACCATGACTGGCGCATAGACTATGGTTCACTTATCCTGGCCAGCCCTAGTACTACAATATACTGAAATCGGCAAACAAAATACTCTCCATCCAAGCTATGGAGGCCTACCAAAAAGATGACCAAATTCTTGTTAGAGGACCAATCTCAGGAAGTCTGCTACTAAATCACATGTGAATATGGAGGAAAAGGGGAAAAATGAGATAATTAAGGGAGATTAGTGAGAGCATAATAAACAAAATGGACAGGAATGAGAAAACAGATATAACATTAGTTTTATAGTTTGAGATAATACTTACCAAAAATTGAAATGTAACATGACCCACTATGTGAAAACTCATTACAAAAGTCATTAACATCATAATCAAGAATTATAAATTTTCCTTGAACCTTCATCTCACTACGTACAAATAGGCCACTTTATCTTTTTGTTGTGGCAAACAATATTTAGAGGACTAAAGACACCGAGTTCGTATGCTGCAAACAATACTGGTACGAACTATGAGTTGTAACTAACTAATAGCTTGTCTTAGAATGTGAGTTCAAGTGTAACTCTATCCTATGAAACTAACTTGTAAGATGAGGTATAATTTATAAACTCTATTTTAGTTATATCACTAGTTGATGTAGGATCTCTAATGCACTTTCTTACTCCGAGTACTAAGAATATAAAGTGTGGTGGTACCATGTTGGAATAGATTCTGATATCGTTTTAAAAATTGAGTTTGGACCTTGAACTAGTATGAGGGTTGCATCTCACTTATTTGCTTTATTTTAGTCATATTTGTAGGTGATGTGGGTTCTCCAATTGTTTGTATCATGTTTGTTATGTGTACTCGTCAAGATGATACACATGACTTCAGCTCGAGCATTTTACTTCCAAATCTGTTTGTCAGAGAGAATTCTGTTAAGATTTGTGATATTACTTTATGTTTGCTATTTTTTATAACAAGGAAGCCCCAATTAGAATCTCAGGGTTGAATGGTTGTTGTAATACTTTTAAATTGTGTTTTGGGTTTGATTGCTGATCTGTAAGACGTTGACATTTTGTGAAACAATTGTCCTAAAAGCGAATTATTAGGTCACGATTTCTTTAAAATAATTGTGCAATTGTTGTTGTGGTTACATATTAATATTTATACCCTCACTTTTGTTGTCTTTCAGGTGATTTTGTTTACAAGGTTTCTTCTCTATCACCTGCTAAGCATTTCATAATTCACTCTAGGAAGGCACTGCTTAAGGGCCTTACCCCATCTGAAAATCGGAGTATTCCTCCACTGAAGTATGTGCCAGACTACTGAAAGATTTGATTTTTATAGTCATTTAATATAGAATAGGAGATGATAAACATTTTTCAATGCAGGTACGAATACTTTTATGGCCTCATACGTGACTTTCCTGACTTAACATTTACAATCAATGGTGGTATTACTAGTATTGATGAGGTGAGTTGTTATCTAATTGTTCATTCTATTTCATTGGGAGTTGGTATTCATTATAGAGAAATTTTCTGCTATAAAATTAATTTCCTACACTTCTATGATCACTCAAAATATATCACTGTATTTAAAGTTCACATTTTTATGAAGCATGGACACTGACATTGCACACAAATTTCCCAAAATTGTATGGCACCGCACACACATTGTTGGGCATGTGTTTGATATGCAAACACGTCACCAGTATCATGCGATATAGATACATTGATATCAAGTATGTATTGGTAGCTTTTTCACATATTGAAGTATTTAAGAACACAATTTCAAGTATGAATCTCGTCTTTACTTATTGTGAATATGAAATCACAAGAAGTTTGAATCAATAATTCTAATCAACATAGAATAACTTCAAAGAAATAAAAATATCATAAGGATGTAAGAACAACTAGAAATGGAATTTAAAGACATGACCAAATAGAATACTTGAGTAGGCGTGCGTGACATATAAAGAAAAAGATTGGAACATGAAGTATAGACAATATAAAAGAGGAAAATGTCGAAAGGACGTAGGAGATGGAAGAAGCTAGGCACACCACTTGAGGTTGAAGAAGCATCTCCATCTTCAAGATAAGCACCAAGGAAGAATCATCACTTGACTCCTAAAAGTTAATGTAAGACTCCAAGGTAGAAGACCATTCTCAAATGTCTCACACTCACATATTTCATATATGGTTCAAAATTTATTTACAAACAGTGGGAGTGGCTATATATAGCTACATAAGCCAAGCTTGGCCCAAAATTATAAAGGGAAAAGAGAGGGAAGCTTCTAAAATTAAAATTAAAATTTTAAATTCCTATATCTAGATCAAGGGTCAAGATCATCTCCATGCTTGTGTCACATTCTCCACTCGTGTCACACTTTCTATGCTTGCTTAACATTGACCTTACCTTGTCTAGTCTTTCGCCAAACTTCACATGGGCCTATGATGGGCTTGAGTGGTTGCCACATGCTTCTTGCTTCCTTGCACTCTTTTGGCTGCATCTAGTAGCTCCTTTTGGGCTTGATAGGACCAAATAAAAGCTAAGCTAAAATTTCTATTTGCACCTATTTCTTGAAGAAAATAAAAAGAAAAATTGTACAATTTATGAGTCTAAGAAACTATGAAATTATTTTTGTAAGTAGGAACATCTTCTCTTGCGATGCTTCTAGTTGTCCTCTTTGGAATGATGTGTTCTTGTTCTTTTTCTTTATCCTTATTCGTGCACTCATCACACTTTACATACTTACATGTGTAATAAACTAGACTTATTATAGTGTTTTAACAACTATTAACTTCATTTCATTGTGTTGCTGGCTATAGAAATTGAGAAAATCGTTTTTCTATTTTGTATAAATGAATCAATAACTTTACTTTGATGGTACACTAGAACAAATTAATTTATGTTGAAGATTTGACATTGGCTAGAAATATGGCTAAATTATAATATACAAGTTGGTGCACACCTCACTTTACAATAGTTTTGTGAGGTTGAGTTAGATTTAGAGACTCACACTTTCTAAGATGGTATTAGAGTCTATTGTAACAAAAGTTTGTTGAGTCTATTGTGTCACTTACTATCAGACCACCAATGAACATTTGTTCCCATGCTCAAGATATCTACTACTCTATGTGAGGGGATGTTGGAGATTTTATATTGACTAGAGATATGACTAAGTTATAGTATATAAGTAAGTGCAAACATTATCTTATATAAGTCAAGTTCTATCAGGTTATGTCTAAAAGCCACGCTTTCTAAGAGTTTATACTACTAATTGCAACTGGCTTGGTTGTGCATTACAAAGATAGTTTTTGCCTAACTACAATGCGTAGGCTCAAGTAACTTTACTAGTAAATTAGTAATTCTAGAAAACACACGCACACAAGGTTGTTTTTGATTGCCCTGAGCTTGTGTTGGATATTGATGAATTGAAGCTCGGGTAAAGGCTTTGTGAGTATGAGATAGTTGCTTGTTAGAGTGAACATGAGAAATGATCAAGATTTATTCAAAGACCTTTTCAATTTAATGCCATCACCATTTTTTAATCTGCAACCTCGTCACTGTTCAACCGGCCCTTGGTCTGACTGGTCTCCTTGATTTTTCTTATGTCAGCCCTTGATTCACATTCATCTTTATTACACACTGCCACCCATGTCTGTATGTACCTTGGGTGCCTCTTATACGTGCCCAAATAACTTTAATTGGTTTTTTGTCATCTTTTCCTTAGTTGGTGCTACGGCATGAAAATCCAAACATTTCATATCTTGTTCTCATTTTTACTACTCCCATCTTTCTCTCTTATTGATCTTTTAAAGTTCAACAATCAGTACCATATATTATTGTCATATGTATAAAATTATGATAAAACTTGCCGTTGAGTTCGTAAGGTACTTTGTGATCACAACAAAGTTCTTGATGCATATAGTATATGCATAATTAATTGTATTCCTTTTTAGTTTGATTTTGTTCTATAATGGTGACTATCTTGTATAAATTCAGTGCTATACCTTCTTGAATTCTACCTGTGTCTGCTGCTATTAGTATAAGGCCATGTGAGACCATGCTGAAGTCTCTTTAAATTCAACAAAGAAGTCAATTTACGAAAGTCAATATTATATTGTTCAAGAATCATTTGGCTTCTTATGGGTTTGGTCTGCATTTTTTGCGCCAAAATTCTTGTAACTGCATTTGTATAGTTTTGATATGTCTGATGTTTAACCTACGAAATAATTTCTTTCGTCCTTTCCAGTTTTTGAGATAGTTAAGTATAGTAATGAATGTAATGAATCAATAGGCATTTTGTAGTTTTGAAATTGTTCTTATAATAAGGTGCTTATTGTTCTCATGCTTCTGTTTGTGAAATTCAACTGTAGGTCAATGGAGCTCTAGAGGCTGGGGCCCATGGTGTTATGGTTGGACGTGCAGCATACCACAAGTAAGCGTCAAACACAAACTCCATCCTTGCCCCTTTTACAAGAGTCTTTTATTCAATAAAAGGGGAATAAGTTTATCCCTCGACTGACTCCTCAAAAAATAGCCAATATGACTTCAGAAAGAAAAGTGTAGATCATCTATTTTAAAACCGAAGCTTGACAAATAGTCGAAGTCATTTTCACCTTAAATGTTTCCTGGAATTTCCCTTTATTTTAGTATGACTGGAAGTTTTTTCTTCACGACAAACAAACGGTGATTTTTGAAATTTATATAATTACAAATTTTCATTAAGTTGATGCAATTGTGCTGTTGCTAGATAGATTTCCCAACTGATAGATACATTTTCAGAAAGCAGGCAATTACTAGAAAGAAAAAGAGGAAATTTTGTTGAATACATGGAACAGTGGAACCCAAAGTAAGAGAAAAGCAAGAATGTCTTACAATAGAAGTTGCTAGGAATATGCGATCCTAGTCCTTTATTGACACTCATTGTATGCTGCACAGCCAATGATAACACTGTGAGCCCCGGACATTAGAGCTCCGTTGACCTATGGTTGAATTCCACAAACCAAAGCATGTTATATAGCTAACTGACCAAGTAACCTACTAATTGACAATCCAGCTGTAAGACTAACAACTACTGTGTAACCAGAAAAATTGCTGTTATTTGTTACTGGCTTGATTCAAGCCCCATTGTTATCAGTGGAGATTGATTGTAATGAAGTATGGGGAGTGACAGGAATACCTCTTTTGAGGAGTTGTGCAGTTCTGTTATCATGTCAAGAACCACTTATCCTAATTTCTAAATTAGGTTAATACCTAGAAATGATTATTTCTCTAATAATGTCTTTTCTGTTGTTTGCACTTTCTTAAAGCAGCTTATATAAATGGATACTTTGTTGCTTGAATAACCACTGTTAATAATTTCAACAGCCCTTGGCATATTTTGGGACATGTTGATGCTGCAATTTATGGTGCACCAACTAGTGATCTTACACGTCGTCAGGTCCAGTCACTCAAATTTTGAATTAGAATGGATTAAGCTGATATTTTTCTAGCATCACTATTGGCACAATTTGAGCATACTAATTTTTTTAATTCTTTTTCCTTATTTCATAAAGGTTCTTGAGAAATATCAAGTATACGGGGACTCAGTATTACGAAAATATGGACTTGGCCCAACTGTGAGAGATATTGTGAAGGTGGTAACAGACATATATCCCATTAGTTGATTTGCATTCTTATAAAGTTTCTAATATTAAGGAGTGTTCCTCTATAGTATAATATAAACTTATTTAACATAGGGGCATAATAAAACCATATTCTTTTTTATATAAACTTATACACACACGCATACATGTATGTAATGTAACTATAGTTATACCCACATTTGTTTTTCTGTTTTTGATTTCTTATTATGCTTTATAGCTTTGACTCAGTTATGGGTTCTGTTTTATATTTGGGAGTTAAAAGGATTGGACCTGCACTGGAGGATTTTTCTTTTTTTTTTTTTCCTTAACTTTTTCTTCCTCCAATTCGTTTGCATTAAACGAGTTGTTTATCCATCGGTGATATTTTATGATTTGCTGTTACCTTATAAAATGTCTTGTTTGCTGCAGCCTTTACTTGGCTTTTTCCATTCTGAGCCTGGGAATGGACTTTGGAAGCGCAAAGCAGATTCAGCTGTCCAAACTTGCACGGTATATTTACTGTGAAAAACCTATTATTTGAGTGCTTAGACAATATTTCACTTTCTATTTAGATGAAGTTGTCAATGTCCACAACAAACAAACCTCAATATCCTTCCATGTTGCATTAAGGAACCCTTTTCCCCTGTAACTGTCATGCAGTGCTCTATTGTTGAAGTTTTGAACAAAATGTTTCTACAAAATCCTATGGGAGATCCTTGTTTTCGATATCAGTTAGAATTTTATATTTAGATAGGAATAAATTATAAACAAATTATAACAATGAAAAGGTGGACAGAGATTATCATTGTAAGTATGAGCTAGTGGAGTGAGGTTCATGGCCAAAACAAGTCAAAGAACTGCATCTGTAATGGATGTGTTCTTTTGTCAGTGTCTGATAATCTGAGATGTAACATAGATAGCTTCTTCTTTCCTTTTTATATACAAGGTACTTTTATGTCATCTGACTAGTATATCTTGTTGCATAATGTTAAATCATCTCTCTCCTTTCTATACAGTAACTGTCATTTTATACTTCAGTCGTTGCATTGCTTCAAACACTAACTGATTTTTTAACCATGCAGACAATTAAATCATTTTTTGAAGAAACCCTTGTAGCAATTCCTGACTCAGTCTTGGATTCACCTGTTGCGGAACCACAATATGGTCGTGGAGATCTTTTTGCTAACATACACAGCTTGCTACCTCCACCATACACAACAAGAGAAGAGGATGCCATATAAATCCATCTGTTATCTATTATAGGCAACTGACTCAGATGTAACCCATTGGATGAACAAATTTGAAGTAAAAATTAGGGCACTGCAATTCTTTGTGACTTGATTTTTTACTAATGATTTTGATCAAATTTGAAATGTGCACTTTAGATGAATGTTGTGTAGTTCATATTGCCCATATTATTAGATAAGACCAACATGGCATTATTTGCGAAAAAAAAGGGACTTCGAATGTTTCGCAATTCTCATTTTTCTGATCCTTCTGATTAGCATTTCATGTAGCATCCTGGACTTCTAGGCTAATAACATTTGTCATATGATAACTGAGATAAGATGTTCGTGGTCAATAAATCGATCTGTAATCCATTCAGAAATTTGCAGTCAATGAAGATGAAAGGAAATCGAAAACTTTTGGATCTTCAAAAGCAAGGACATTCCTTTTCTACTCCATTAAAACTGTTAATTTTCAAAATAGTTTCATGTATTTTTTAAGTATTGCATCTTCAAAATATATATTTCCTTATAAACATTTTAATTTTTTTTGTCAATTATATCCTTTCCAATTTTTTTGTGTACTCATAAGCATTACTGTACACATTTCAATTTTTTTATTAAATTTAATTACTTTAATTTAACACTTATTTACATTACTTATTATTTTTCCATATATAATTTTTAATAAAATTTTATCCTTTCCTTCTTTTTCATTTACTTTTAAACTCTAGTTTTTCTTATTTAAACGCATTAGTGTTTTTCTTCATTTATAATGACCAAGTAGTACTCATTACTTGGAATGGACATGTTAATAAAAATTATATAAATAGCAAATACTAAATACATAGTTAATAGAGGTTCAAATAGTCAATAAATATGGTACTCAATACGTATAAAATAAACCGATCCTATGAATTACTAAAAGTCCCTCTCTCAAGAACACATCTCCATCTTATTGTACACAGCAGCTCCTTCATGTGTCCACTCCGAGTCAACTGAAGCGCAACTTGCGTGTCCTTATATAATAAATAAAAATAACAAATTTACCGGACAAGCATGCTACTGCTATGAGGAGGAGACTGACTCATCCTGATCTTCATTACGAGGACGACGACAAGCTACTACATGTGTGAAGGGGCCTAGCTCATCATGATCTTGCTCCTCCTGGTCTTGCTCATCATGTCAAATAATATAGGGGTGGGATACACACCTAAATCAGTCCATGTAGTCGTCGGAACATGCATGCGGCTCAGTAGCAACTACCATAAAGGTCACAAGATAATCAGCAAAATGTAACCATCAGGCATCTACCGTCTCATAAACCCCAATATCATGAACCAAAGGAGGGGGTGGTACCGTCTCCATGAAACCATACTGCCACAATACACGCTCTGGGGGATGCCTCTGAATGAAACTGCCGACTTGGACAAAACCACAAAATAATGATATCGACTCAAATGACTGAGTAACTCTATGAAAACCATATGAAACCTAGATAACACCAGAATGCACAAGGCCATCCAACTGGCTCTTGACATTTGTGAGACTAGCGATATGTCGACTAATGACATATCGTGCAACCCGTAAGAGTGCCTCATTATACCTCGGATTAATATCCCTTCTTTCCATAGATGGAAAATGCTCATAAATCAATGTCTGTCATTTGTTACACAAATACGTTCTTACTTTTAAAAATAAAATAAAGTTACAAACTTTAAAATTTATTCATCTGAAATAGGGTCACATAACCACCCAATTGGCGGATCTATGCACGAGAAGCATCTACTAGCTGCTAATACATGTATGCTAATGCAGTTGTTCCCTAACAATAACCTCCACAAATTTGAAGATCCCCAAATAATGCTAATTAGGAAATGGAGATCAAGGTGGCACTCTTATCTGCCAAGATGGTGCATCCAACTAGATGCAACAAATATGCCCTAGCAACAAACACCCACTCTTGCCGCAAGCAACAATCCTCATACAACTCTCTAAGCCAACTCCAGTGGACCTGTGTGTCCCGACACTGACGCATATCTGCATTTGTTGCACCTTTTTCAACTCCTAACGTAGGTCGAAAACTGACCCACAATAGGAATATAGAGTAGAGACGACACATCGTCTAATGTGATCGTCATCTCATCAACTGGCAAATGGAACATATTAGTGTCCCTCTGTCATCTCTCAACAAATGCACACAACAACCCCTTGTCCACCACATCATATGCAGTATTGCATAGAGGCAACTGACAAATGAAACATATTAGTGTCCCTCTATCATCTCTCAACAAATGCACACAACAACCCCTTGTCCACCACATCATATGCAGTATTGCACAGAGGCAACAAACTATAATTAAGTTCAAAAGGATGGAACTCAGGACAAGGAAGACCAAATCTGTTAACCTTTTTACCATGGAAGACTAATTTTAGTTCTTTGCAATCCTAAACAAAAACCAACACAACTTATAAAAAATTTCACATATGTAGCGACATCATAAATACATGAAATAATAATTATATAATCTTACATCACCCTCTCATTATTAGTCATTATGTCTTGCTAACCTCTGTAATAATAATAATTACAAAGGTTAGCAAGACTTAGGTCATTATCAGTCCTCCTTCTTTCTAAAAGATTTTATATATATAGAGCTTGTGAATAAAAGAGTTGTTGCACATTTTTTATAGTTGTTGTGAGGGTAATTTTTTACTATTGTTTTTTCTTGGGTTTGAACATGTTTTGAGACTTCGAGATGCTTTAATTGATTTTGAGGCAACATTAAATACATGTGGAATTGTGGGTAACACCTATGGAACATGAAAGAGCTTTACATGTCAAGATAAATGACTTCTCTCTTTTTTTTAACAAAACATAAGACTTGACACAACTACTTGACTTTACATGATATCTTTCGCTTTTTTAAAAAAATTTGTTGCATGAAACAACTTTCAACATATTCTATTAAAAAAAATTATTTATAAAACATTGCGAGATTTTCTTAAAAATATGCAAAAACATATGAACCTTACAAGCTTAAAATAAATATTTAAAGTTTGATATGTACTTATGAAATACTAAACATTTGTGTTTGTCCAACAACGTATACTTATATATTGTCAAGTAAAAATTCATTTTGTTAAGTATACTTTCGAGTTTATTGGAATACAAGTTTATCATACAATGCATATGTGGACGCCAATTTCATCCGTCAACAAAAAAATATTATAAATATCACATACATTTTTCTAGCCACGGAAACATATTATGCAAACGTCTTCTTTTCCTCTCTAACTGGTGATGGTAGAATACATAACAATAAAAAATCATTAATATGAAAAACTACAAAATTATTCAATGCTACTTTAATTTAAATCACGTGATTTAATATCATTTTCAATTCCCACCACTAACACTTTCAATCAATTTCTAATATTACTTTAAATCAAAGTTATATGAAACGTAAATGTTAGGAAATATAAGTCTTCACCCAATCATTAAAATACATTTTTTTCCTCCAGTTCTTTTCTTTACAGTTTTAGATAACACCGTCTTTTATATAATTAATCTTCACCTAATATTTAACTAGTTTACATATATGCAAATTTTGATTAGAAAACAGAAATTAACAAAATATATTTATTTTTTTAACAAAATATATATTAAGGAAGAACATTAATAGAATATATTTATTGTCTTTTACATCTTTCATGTAGATTATATCTTTCTACATTATTTCATACAAGTTTATCATACAATTCATGTGTACAACAATTTCATCTATCACCTAATATTTCATTAGTTTACATATATGAAAATTTTAATTAGAAAACAGAAAATTAATGTCTTCTTCAACTTTTAAAGAATCACACTGAAATAGAAAAAAAATTCAAATTGCTGACACTTTAAAAGAAATATAGGGGTGTAAAAATGGTTGTTGACTTCATTTTAAAGGAAGAACATTAATAGAATATATTCATTATTTTTTACATCTTTCATGTAAATTATATCTTTCTACATTATTTAATTCTCCTTATTTGATTAAATATAAAAATTATGAATAAAATATATAAAATGATAAAATTAAATGATAAATTATTTTATGTTTATTAATTTATTAATACATATTTGACTTTTATTTAAAGTTATATTTCAAAACAAAAACCAAATAACACGAAAATATTACAATATAAATATATAGTGAAAGTGTCCATATATCACTAAAAAAACTAAATAGGTTTTCTTTACAATATTTACATTGATTTTTCAATATAATTCTATTACTTTTAAAATTCTCAATTCAGTACTATTTTTAATTAAAAGAAATTAAATCTAAATCTTTCATTAAATTATGTTAACAGAGGAGTGCCCTATGATAAATAGATAGAATATTAAGAAAGAAATGCTTATCTTATTAATTATATTGAAGAAAGAGAAAAAGGAGTTGCTCTATGCAGAGCAACAACAACGGTTTAAACGACATTTACAAGATACATCAGCATGACCATGTTTGTAACAATCTTTATCAATTTTACAAAAAAGTTTGATTGGAACCCAATTGAGTGGGCAAATCACTGGTGTTGCCATTGGAGCCTTCCCAATTTTCTCAGTTTCATTTGCTGAACTCAAAACAAAAGCCATACACATAATTCCCAACAACACTATCTTCGCATTCATCATCTTCAAAACTCTTCTTCTTTTCCTTTCTAACTCTATATCAGATCATGGAACACCAACCTTCCTCCCTCCTATTTATATACACTTCATTGCAAAAACCATTAACGTCTGAAACTGAAAATCTAGCCAAAGTCAACTTCTTCAATCTAAAAAGGCAGCATTTAATCAAATTTTAAATTTATTGCCAAAGGTTTAAATTCCTAATAGTATTTTTTTAAGATCAAATATATATTAAACTTCAATATTATACCATGAAAGTTTTTCCTAATCAAGTTTTAAATTTATTTGCCAGAGGTTTCAATTTCTATTTTTTTTTTTAGATCAAATATATGTTAAACTTCAATATTATACCATGAAAGTTTTTCCTAATCAAGTTTTAAATTTATTTGCCAGAGGTTTCAATTTCTTTTTTTTTTTTAAGATCAAATATATGTTAAACTTCAATATTATACCATGAAAGTTTTCTCCTAATCAAGTTTTAAATTTATTTGCCAGAGGTTTCAATTTCTAATAGTATTTTTTTAAGATCAAATGTATGTTCAACTTCAATATTATGCCATAAAAGTTTTCTCCTAATCAAGTTTTAAATTTATTTGCCAGAGGTTTCAATTTCTAATAGTATTTTTTTAAGATCAAATATATGTTAAACTTCGATATTATACCATAAAAGTTTTCTCCTAATCACACATATTATTCTTTCTTTTCATTATTTTAATGTCCAAAATTAAGAAAATAAATAATGTTATAAATATTTTGTTAGAATAAAAAAACTAATACATTTTAGTAACACTTTAATACCATACTATGTAAGGATTCATGTAAAAATTCAAAAATAAAATCAATTATATATAATAATATTTCATTCAAGATTATTGATAATTCATCAAATTATGGATAAGCAATCTCTTTGATATAATATAATAATATTGATATTTTATTTTAGTACATAAAGAAATAATTATTTATCTAATAATGTCTTTTCAAATTGTTTGTATTTTGTTAAAGCAGCTTATATAAATAGATATTTGTTGCTTGAATAACCATTTTTAATATAATTTCAATAGCCCTTGGCATATTTTGGTACATGTTGATACTGCAATTTATGGTGCACCAAGTAGTGATCTTACACGTTGTCATGTCGAGTCACTCAAAATTTGAATTAGAATGGATTAAGCTGATATTTTACTAGCATCATTATTGGCACAATTTGAGCATACTAATTTTCTTCAAATTATTTTTTCTAATTTCATAAAAGTTCTTGAAAAATATCTGATAATAAATAAATAAATATATTTTATAACGTGATTTATGTAAAATACAATTATGGATTTAATATGATTTAGTAGAATAGAATAATCTATTGATAACTATGAAAGGTTATTAATTTTATAAATATAGTAATCAACTTGATGGAGGTTGATTATTGAAAAAAAAAAGATTAGGGTTTTGTTTTTTTAGTGGCAAGGGTTCTTTATGATTAATCATCAAGTGTGTAAAGAAAAAAATGACTGAAAGAGATATTGAAAAAATAAAATAAAATTTTTTATTCGATTTTTCATGGATTAAAGTAAATCTCTCGATATCTTGTATAATATGAAAATCATAGTTTTTGTGATTCCATAAAATATTTAGAATTAATTATTTTTAAATTAAGTTTGAATTTACATGTAATATTAGAGTCGCTGTTGTTTGCATTTGTAATTTGCTATTAGTGATGATTTTTTCCAATTTTGATGAACCTAATTTCAAAAAAAAAAAAAAAATAAAAAAAAAAAAAAATTATAATATATATTAATTTATTTATTTTTTATTTTAAAGTTTTATATTTTTGATAATTAAAATTATTTATAATATATTATAT
>Ga0099824_1005040_pt1 | contig 18781 bp, 10 predicted proteins | sample SiratrowhiteBW_FD_76837 | JGI IMG/M metagenome (GOLD analysis project Ga0099824, IMG submission 76837) | Root nodule microbial communities of legume samples collected from California, USA - Siratro white BW | ecosystem: Host-associated > Plants > Roots > Nodule | place: USA: California... | reverse complement strand
TTTCAGTTACGTCAGGAGTCGAATAAACTGATTCGACTTGACTTGAAATCAATTTATATTTCATCAGTGTTTCATTTTTCCAAAACTAATTTTTACCCAAAGTTAAAACCTTAATTTTATTTTATTGAATCACTTTGACCATGTGTTACTGGATTCCTTCTTCACTTATGTCAAGGTTCTTTGCCAATCAATCTCGAACACACTCACACTAAATCAAGACCAAAATCCAATTGCTTGCTTGCTGCCATTGCTTAGCTGAACTTGTCTTGTATGGCTTCATCAAATCCATCTAGTATTGTGAGAATACTAACACTCGGAATTGAAGCTCTGTAGACGAGGGTCTTCCCTATCTTGGAAAGATCCATGTCCACATTGAAGGAACCTCGCAAGAATCATAAAATTGTGGTATGGGAAAAGTTTTACCTAGCCCCACAGTGGGTGTCAAATGTTCTTACCAAAATTGGGCTAGAACCTTTTGAGGTAAAGCATGGTTGATTTTGAGAGAGTTGGGCCTTCAACAAGTTGGATGTTCTCTGATAATGGCTGCTGAGCTTTGTTGATGAGACACCGAATGGGGATCCACCTGCAAAAGACTCTTCGACGCTCAAGTCAGTAAGAGCATAGAAAATGAGTAATGAATGAGTAAATATGAGATGGAGTGATACTTTCTGTCGTTTGAATGGTGGTTATTGTATTGTGGTTTATTGAGCATGATAACAGAAAGCAGTTATGGATTGATCTGATATTTTGATTTGCAGTGGTTACCAACGTAGTATAGGTGGGTAATATTGTATTAAAAATATTAAACCCATACTTTTTGGTTGGGTATTATTTTCTTCCTATTTTTTGGGTACTAGGCGGTACATATACAAATCATGAAACCGCTCTAGGTATAACTAAAGAAAGAAAACAAAGAAAAATATTACAACCTGATATTGTCATGAAACAAAAAATAAACAGAATTTATGATAATTTGATTCTTGTCATAAAGACAAAATCAAATAATTTCTTTTCTTCTAACAATTTGATCCCGTCATTTACTGCATGTGGGAAAATCACCTTTAATGCTTTTACATATCAATGGTTGCAAATAATTGATTTTGTAGGTCCCGTTTTTGCTTGTTAACTTTTTCCAAAAGTATTTTCACCTTCTCACGTGTCAAATTACAAGCAAAGTGGCTACCACCTCCTACTATTTTGCTTTTGCATATTTGATAGGTTTGGTAACTTTCTCGTGGCTTTTGCATGCAATCGGGATTAATCCTTTCTTTTGTTGAAATTGAAAGATCATTAAAAAAATGGAACCCTCGGTTTATTAACTTGTTAATTTATTTTATATCCTAAATTTTGGATTAATGCATTCTAAATTGTGGGTCTTTGTTTTAAGCCCATCTCACATCATTTTGCTATTCCTAATACCAACTTTGATACTGTCATATTTCTTTAATAATTTTAGATATTTACATGGTCATATGCGTCATATAGTATTTAATATTATTATTTTAAATATTTTTTAAATCTCTAAATATACGGGTCATGTGAGGTATTTCTTTTAAAAATAAATTTTCGAGTTAATTCATAATGATTGCCCGTTCGCATTATATATGGATTTAATTCGAAAGGTTTAATTTCGTTTGCATTATCAAAAGGTTGTATGCATTTAATGATATCCAAAATGAAGTTTAATTTTAAAAAATAATAAACATTACAAAATTTTAAAATAGAAAATATATCAAATCTCTAAAAATCAAATATATAAGATTTTCAAAAATTAAAAACATCAAACCAATAAACAATCTTATTTATAAAACTACGTAACCCTGTATTTCCATGTGATGGAAATACGTAAGAGCAAGGTCAAACTATGTCGGGCCCCACAATAAAAAAATATATATTTTCTTTGTTTTTATTTGTAATTTTGTTTCTTTTTCTTGAAAAAAATAAACCTTTTAAAAATCACATTCATTTTATTTATTTAATTAAAGGTACCGTCTTAGGACGAGCGTTGTGGGACTGCTAATACCTTTCTTACACGTAATCCACTTTTGGACCCAAAATCCGATTTTCACATACTTGCCTTATCATTTTCCGATTTTTTCATAGTTTTTCATATAAACTATGGTAACGATTCATTTTTCAAAATTTTCAAAAAATTTTCATTTTTTCTTTCGGACGTTATCCTCGTTGTGATCCCAGTTACGACAAATTGAATTAAAGGTATAAGTATTGATATCTAAAAAATTCTTGTGATAGACCGGGAGAATAAGAAATATTTATTCATAATTTTTTCTGTGTTAATTACTTTATAAATACTTGACTAAAGTTTTGTTAATAAAGTATTCATATTCCATATTCCATATTGATGTTTCATAAGAGCACTATTATTGATGAGATTCCTAAAGATAGCTTACTATCTCTAAAATAATTTTGACAAACTTAAAAATGTGATCCACTTCCAATCAATGAACTAAAATAAAAAAAAGTTAATTATAAGAAAAAATATATAAAAATATTAAATAAAGTAAAATAAGATCAAGAATTTATCTGGAACACTCTTCCATGATTTTTTTCTACTATTGTTTAAGCTTTCACATCATAATTAAGAAAAACCCAAAACCAAAAATCATAAAAAGTAAATGAAAAAAAAAATTATTCTCAACATGTATTCACCATGGCAGTGGAACAACAATATTTCTTTATTGCAGACTTTAGGAATTACTATGAGTTATAGAATTCAATGAAAGAGGAGAAGAAGAAGCAAGATGGTGACTAGTACAAGAAGAGAGTAGTGATAGAACAAGGAGGCGGAGTTGCTTTTTGGGTTCATATAGAACTCTTTTATGCTTTCAGAATTGGTTTAATAAACATTAAATCAAACTTACTTATGCGAATTAATTAAAGAATTAGGATTTTTTACCCTTAAGAAATAAGATAAAATAAACAACTTTATCATAAAATATAATTTAAATTTAAATATGAAAATCTCAAAATAATAATATCATACTCTTTATCTCAATTATCAAATCAATTTAAATGCTTTAACGAAATATTTTAAATGTTATCAAATCAAATTTTAAAATTTTCAATAAAATAACTTAACAATAATAAATATTTTAATGTATAAGTAAGAGAAAAAATTATATATATATATATATATATATATATATATATATATATATATATATATATATATATATTTACATATAATATTAATATTTACTAAATCAATTTCCTTCAAAAATGAGAAGGATATAATAGTAAAATTATTTATATTTTAAATAATATAATATTTATTGATAATTTTTGTACAATTACAGATATATTATATTTATATGAGTTGAAAATTTATATATATATATATATATATATATATATATATATATATATAACTTACTTCCTTTCAAAAATTTAAGTAAATAAAAAATTTCAAAATAATAATATTACTACTATTAAATAATTTTAATCAAATTTACAATGTAAATAAAAATATTATTTTATATTTAAATTATATATAATATATTGTATATAGCTTTTTGATAAACTCTTTGAAACGTAAGAAAAAATACATTTTTTAGTTGGTAACGTTCTTAAATGTTAATTTTTAATTTTATATCTTCAACACTAATTTGATAACACTTACTAAATTAATTATCTTCCATCTGAAAAAATGTAAGGATTATTTCAATAGGTCTAAAATTATTATAATTACAAAACCATTTTTAAATTTTTAAATTTGTGCTATTTTTACATATTCAGAAAATTATGTAGTAATATTTTACTTAAAAAATAAATGAATGATATTAATATTATAATATAATTCAGTATATGTATAGAATAAATTTTATATTAAATAGTTATTCTATAACAATTATATTAAATAAAATTATAAATAATTTTATTCCTATTTATTATTAATATTTTTAATTTTTTATCAACAACTTTATAACATAAAATACTTTTGAATAATAATTTTAAATAATTTTATCTCTTTAATATATTATTAAACATCTTTACAATTTTTTAAATATTATTTAAAATTTAAAAAATTAATGATACACAAATAATTATAAAAGTAATTAAATAAATGAAGTACCCATGATGTCACAATATTAAATAACACGAGTTAGTTAAAATTGAAATCATTATTAAGACATTCATATCTTGTGTACTATACCTCTTTAAATAAGATAATAATTAGTAACCAATTATGTTACGAAATCTTAATAAGATAATTAAATAATAACTAATACAAGAAGATAGGTTCAAGTAAGTCCATTATAACTCCTATAAATACAAGACCAATCACAACTCAAAAGGTATTTCTAAACTCTGATCTATATCTCTACACACTCTAATCCTAAACTGACTTAAGTGTGGGAGTATTTGCACGATTCCCCTCCCAGGACGGTGGAATTTAGAGCACTTAGAACAACTCATCAGGAGCGATCAAAGAGCAATCAGTGAAGATATTGTTGTTGTTAGAGCCAATCGGTCTCTTGCGAGAATATTTTAGCGCCGACCTTGGGGTCGAGATTGACTTCGCAACAATGATGACTTGCTCATGATCTCCTCCAGCAGCGTAATTGGGGCCTCTAGTTCTTTTATTTCACGTCTGGATTTCTCACTCGTTACTAGTTGGATGATTCGGGAACCACACTTAAACAACTTCTTAAGCCCAACCATTGTATAACTAAGGTTTGTGCTTGGGAAGCCTTTTCTACAAAAAGTCAAGAACTATGACTCCTAGTTTGGAGAACAATAGGTGTCGAAGCTACTCTCACATATATCAAAAGCCTTGCGAATAATATATTTCAACCGAGAAAGTAGGAGCCCAAGGTCTCCGTTGTGTGATCAACGGTGTCTCAAACATAGATCCTGAAACTATTCTCAAGCTTGTTGAGTGCTATGGAGTCACTGCCAAGGTTTTCAATTTCAACACAGTAACCAAAACAGTCTAAATTCAATCACCAAAATGCCCAATATCACCAATGCCATTCTCATCCGGATAAAATCAACCACGAGGGAAAGAGAGGGCAAAGAAGAGAAAGGATAAGGCATTAATCTCATTCCACCCAGAGAGATCGACTTCGACACAATCTCCTTTGCCGACTTTTCCGACGAGGAGCTCTCGTGCTTCATTGGGGGAGTGTGATTTGGAGGGGGGAAAGAGTGATCAGCTTTCGAAGTGCAATCAAACTCGCTTCAAACAATGGCATTTGCATTCTCAAGGAGGATCTCTTCTCCGATCATCTGACCAAAACCTACCAAGGAAATTGCAAAAATAGGGCATTATGGAGGCTCTCGTTGCAAGATTCTTCAATGGGGTCACCACTATTAAAGCAACATATCCAGCACTCCAAAGGGCTCAACTCTAGTACAACAACTAGTCCAGTCAAGCCACAAAACTCAGCCATATCAGAGTTGAAGCGTAGGTTCTTGAAAAAAGGAGCTTGATCTCTATGCCTTGCCGTTAACTGCTTCAACCTCCATGGCCTTCCTACGCACCATGAGAAAGTGGAAATTGTTGTCATTAGAGAGAACACCAGAGTTAGTACTCAGGCTTCGAACACAAAGTCGTTCCGAATCTTTGGTTTCTTCTGAAACCCTTAAGAGAGGACAACGCTGCCCAACAATACCGTATTTTAAAATCATGGAAGTTGAAACTCTTTGTGACGCTATAAACTTCTGCACCGCGCCCCCATACACCTTCACCTCGCCACTACCTCCTTGCACCATGCATCATGCCATCATACACTGGTAATAAACCTTGGGAACTAGCTTGCTAGGGTTTTATCACCTCATCAGCCATCATGGCACCACAATGCCATGCTCCTCACTGCACCACGTTGCACCACCATTCTCTCCCACGAAACCTCTTGCAAGCAACCTCCATGCAGAAGAAGCACTCGCCTTCCCTCTTTACGTGGTTGCAACCTCACCCCACGTTACCAAAATTTCCCACCAAAATATTGCCCCTGCGGCATTCACCATGCTCCCGCCATACACCTTCCAGCCTCCAACCCTCCTCCGATGCTTTATACAAGAATCATCATCGAGCAAATAATCGGGAACTGCATCATTTGCCCTAGATTTTGAATGCTTGCTTATGGGATGTGGCAAAAGAGAATAATCCCCATGTGAAGCAGTATAATCTCTCTTAATATGCCTGGCAATGGCAATACCTTGGGCTCTGTAGGCGAGCTTGCTGGAGAGCTCTGACCAAATGCTATATATATAACAGAATTATAAGGAATCTGCTTACTTTAAAGTGTTGAACTACTAAGATTGGCACTATAAAAGGGATTGATTCCCAGCGTTACAGCCAGTCCCCATTTCCAGGAACAGCTTCCTCACCATCCTGAGTTGATTGAATCCTCACCTCATCTTTTCTTTTAATATTATTATTTATTTATTTTATTCTTGTACGGTTCTCACATTCTTTTCTTTTTGTCTTTAATTTTTGTCTGTGAGCGTGTATTATAGCATAAGAGATAGATTCATGCCTGAACCAAAGGGTCATCCAACAGTTATCCAATCTAGAAAAAAGATGAAATTGAGAGAGTTGCCTAGGCCAATCGTTGGCCAGGTTGTGGAAACTAACTGTAGATTTTTGTTTCGGTTTATGTTCTTCATTTAATATATGTGGATACTTTGCTTGCATTGGTTACTTTTTAATTTCTCTTTACAGCCTCTCTCTACAACGATTGTCAATCAATACAATCTCGGAGGGAATATCCTTAGTTATAATCTTGGCGGCATGGGTTGCAATGCTGGGCTTATCTTGATTGACCTTGCCAAACAACTCTTCTAGCAAAATATGCCTTATCTCGTTACAACTTTTTACTTTTAGAAGCTTGTCACTATTTTCTATTATTTTCAGAATAACACATTTATTCTTTTAAAAGTTTTTGTAGTATCTTTTAACTTGGTTTTCCCAGGGAATCGATGGACAACGTCACACATCTCTCTTACCTATTGAAACTACGGAGCTCATGCTTCATGGTCAACATGGCCAAGATCACTTCAAACCAAGCTCTTTAAAAGGGCCGATAACAACTTCGGTATTCACTTCGAAACCCAATCTAAAGTGATTGGTACAAAGGTCGATAACAACTTCAGTCTTCACTTCAAAACCCAATCTAAAGCGATTGGTACAAGGGCCGATAACAACTTCAGTCTTCACTTCGAAACCCAATCTAAAGCGATTGGTACAAGGGCCGACAATCATTTCGGTCTTCACTCGCAAAGCATCGCTTAGCTTTCAGCCTCGAAAGCCACCTCCCAGAAATGACCAAGGAGTGTACTTTGCTTAGCTTTCAGCCTCGAAAGCCACCTCCTAGGAATGACCGAGGAGTGTACTTTGCTTACTGAGGAGTGTACTTTGCTTAGCTTTCAGCCTCGAAAGCCACCTCTCGGAAACGACCGAGGAGTATACTTTGCTTAGCTTTCAGCCTCGAAAGCGACCTCCCGGGAACGACCTAGGAGTGTACTTTGTTTAGCTTTCAGCCTCGAAAGCAACCTCCCAGAAACGATCGAGGAGTGTACTTTGCTTAGCTTTCAGCCTCGAAAGCTACCTCCCGGGAACGATCGAGGAGTGTACTTTGCTTAGTTTTTAACCTCGAAAGCCACCTCTCGGGAATGACCGAGGAGTGTCTGCAAGCTTAAAAATGCGATTCACTTCCTGTCTATGAAAGAGAAGAAGAAAAATAATAATAATAAAAATTTCTATGAGATTTTCATAAAACCAAAATCCAAAAAAGTTATACAAATAATGAAATAAGAATATTTATAACATGCATTCATCTTGACAGTGAAATCAAGCATAAAACTCGGTATGCATTTATCTTGACAGTGAAATGAGACATAAAATTCGGTGAAAAATGAAAAGAAAAAGATGATAAAGGTGACAAATAAGAACAAAACAAAGAAGAAAAAAAAAGTATGAGATTATAAAACAATGTAACTTATAAAGGATTTCAATCTATATTTATACATTTGCTAGAAAAGTAGTAATTTTAGTGTTTGGCAGATGTTCTTAGTACATTCATATGCTAATGAAATTAGCAAAGACATTAAAAGCAAAGACATTAAATAGTATAGGAAAATTGATCAGGTTACAACCCACCCCTTTTGCAACACAATAAATGTTGCTGAGATGTATTAGGAGGATCTATCTGTCTTCTAGAGGATTCAAAGTTATTTGTACTAACAACAAGTGTAATACATAAATTTTCATAACCAGTTATTTATTTATCAAAACAATCGTTGCTAACTTTTTATATATTCATTGAGATCATGCAAAGACTTAAAAAATAAATTTTAAAGACAAAACATTCTACCATAAGAGAAAGTTACTATTTAAATTCACACTAAACATAATAAATATGCACATAAAAACATAAAATTTAATCTTCATTAACTTTTTTACTTTTATGTTTATCTTAAAAGCACTAAAAATAAGTTTATCTTTTTTCAAAACAATAAGTTGATTAAGATAACTTATTTACTTGAAAAATCTTTGAAAATTCAACTCATATAACTAAACTTAGTTCATATTTGTAGTAGTATTTTACATAAGTAATAAATTTCTGAATTTTATCTTTTTGCGTAATTTAATCAATAAATTTAATTTCTCTGAATGTGATAAGAGAGTATGAATCTAACTATTTTTCAGATAGGTTGCTCAACATGCCAATGCGTGTCTTTCATCTAACATACATAGCATAAGGAAGTTTTATGTCATTTAATGCATATCAATGCATGCCTTTGATCTATCATAGTATAAGGAATCCGCCAACGATGTTTCTAATGTTTAGATTGAAGTTTAATGTCATTTATAGTTGTTTATGGTTTATGCACTAGTAGAAAAAGGGTATTTATCGTCGCTTCTGAGAGGCCTTTTTATCGGGTTTGGAACCGACGTTAACCTAGGAGACGTTAAAAATGACATCGGTTAAACAACCAACATCACGTAGTCCACCACCACGTCGGTTTAGACCAGTAAACCAACGTGGTACTTAGTTGAAAACTCTAAAATAGATGGGCATCACCACGTCAATTGGTGTCCAAACCGACATGGTGAAAAGCACCACAACGTCGGTTGGTGCCCAACACCGACGTGGTGAAGAGCACCACAACGTCGGTTGGTGCCCATAACCGACGTGGTGAAGCTATCACAATGACGATTTTTACATAACTGACATGTTTTTTTAAATATACAGATTGAATTAGCTACTACACAAAATCATATACAATTGCAGTTCGTAGTTAGTATATACACTAAATGTACACTAAAAACTTGTAATACACTAAGAACTACTTCTAATTTACACTAAGATGTACTTCTGACTTTGAGAAAATACTGTGCCCATTCTTTTTGAAGCTCTTATATTCTCTGCTTGTCCAATGGCTTTGGAGTTTGAAAAACTTGAAATAAGTGTACAAACTTTAATCTTCGAATTTCAAACTTGACAAACATTTGACATATTTAGAAACTTAAGACATGTTCTTACATGCTCCCAAGAATTCGTGATCCCAGCTATTGTTATGGTTCTCATCTAATGTATAATGTAATATCCAAATTCCCAGCCTCCTTTTTGCTCATTGCACTTTCATTAAAGTTGAATGATCAAATACTTGAATAATTCTAATTTTAATAAACTTACTTTAGAATTAAATTCCTTAGGATATATCCATTAGAGGTTTTGGGTTATGGATGTAGATCTTCCGCAAAGAACGTTATACACATTCATTGCACTAAAATCCAAGTTGTTTAGTAAATTGCTTATTGTACAAAAAAGAGTGATATCTATTACTTAAAATTAATAAAATGATACCTTTGTACAATTTGTTTCATATCATTCGGTGCCTTCCTATGCAACGAACAGAACCAAACAATTGTGTTGTTCGTGGGACACACAAGCATGAGCTGTCAATGGGACCTAAAATAAAAAATTTATGAATATAATATTCTCAACATTACTTAAGATTAAAATATAAATATTTGAAACTTACTAATGGATAATAGGGGCAAAGTAAATTTTCTTCCTCGACTCTGAAATCCAATTTTGTATATAGGTCTGAGTATCAATCATTTTATTTCCAAACCTCTGTAAACTTTGAAGCTCAACGAATCCACAAATATTAGGATTCCCTATGCTATAAACTAAATCATTTATGTACCTACATTGTGAGAATTAATCTTAGTAATAGGAAAAGTTGATGAAATATATAATTAGCAAACATGTAGAAAGGTATACTTACATCATCCATAACTGAATAATATTAATGTTTAACATCTGGGAACCACCAACTAGTTCCAAGATGTCTTGCATAGATATATACAATGGGACACCTTCCATCCCAAAGACATATGCATCCCAAGGCATTTGAGCTACATTATTAAATAACTCGTAGAGTATACGAGTCAACTCTTGAATTGGATTCACTTCTAACTCAGCTGGTGGAGACCTAGGACTTAAATCCTCAGCTAGTGATTTCTTTTTACTCCCTTGGTCCTGTAACACATAAAAAAAATGTATCAATTAATAATAACTGTGAATTTAAATAAGATTAAGACAAATCACAATACTCGAGTCCTTTCAGAAATGGCATGTAGAAGATGTGTAAGCCACGCAATAAATGTACCAAGTGCCTCTCCCACAAGTGTAACCTCTAATGTGGGCACAGACACCTCGGCATCTGCCTTTTTAACTTCTTCGACGACCACTCTAGCAAAATCATCTCCAAGTGGCACTATATGGAGGGTCGAATATACGGGAAACACTCTCTCAATCACCACCAATCGAGGAGGATCTCCAACGTATAATTTAAATCGATATGAGGTATCAGTGTTGGTGTCTTCCTCCTCGTCTTCAGCAGCACAACTGCCCTTTCTACTATCTCTCCCACATGTAGGTAGTACTACACCTTCCTGCAAAGGAGTGTGCTGCTGTGATAACTCCTCCAATCCTCTTCTAATTTCTTGTCTCAACTCATCTTTTAATTTATCTCGTACTTTTTGTTCTATTTGAGACGTCAATTTCTCTTCTAATTGAGACGTAAATTCATATTGAAGTCGAGATATCTCCATCATTATATCTGCATTATCAGATGAGCTAGACCGTAGAGCAGAACCAAAATATTGTCTCACACCCACACCATATCCAGTAGTCCATACACGATCGGGATGTTCCTTAGTGCCCAGAGCAGTAGTCAATATATTTTTTCTTCCTTGAGTGACAAAACTGCCCTGGAAGCTCTGCTCCACTAGAGAATCCTGAAAAAATAATACAATATGTCAACATTGTATAATAATAAGACATTAGATATCATTAGTAAATTGTTATTAACTTACAATGCGTTGGGTAATCTCAAGTGCCTCTGGTGATGTCATCTGCCCTCCAGGTTTAGTCCTAGCCAACTTCCATTTCTCATGTCGACTAGGACGGGATGGAGGAGAAATGAATTCATCTGAACCTGATGCTGCTTTTAATCTTTTCAATTTCTCATCCCTTATTTTATTTTTTAATAAATCATACCACTCACAAGACAACCGGTGGGGGGTGACATTTCTCTGCTGAATGGCTTGTGCTTTCTTCCTCTTCTCCTACACAATAAATCAAAAGCTTTGTTGCCAAGTTATATTATTTAATGAAATTATGATGGATAAAACAAACCTGCCAAGAGGGATCCTCTCTAGATTAGACTAATTGTGTCCAAGTCTCTTCATCAATAGAATACTTCTCACAGGGGGACTTTCTCTTATGAGAACCATAGATGTACCAATTTGTCAAGTTTGTCTTGAAATTTCTCCATTTGATAGCAATAGATGACATAATTTTCTTTCTTATTAATGGAGATGTTTCAAACTCAAAGCTTGTCTGCAAAATAAAATAAATAAGTCATTAAACATATAACACATAATTATGATCATTAAGGACTTATAATAAGCTTTAAATGAATGACTTACAGTAAGATCCTGCCATATCAAATTTTTCTCAGCTTTAGTGACATGATCCCAAGTCAGAAGCAAAATAGACACCTTCATACGTGCCAAAACACCCAAATAGTTGACAAACACAACACGATTAGGGCCTAAAGCCCTACCAGTCTGAGCGTCTAGGTTTACTATGACCTTAGAACCATCAAGTCAACTAGCAGTGACATCTTTCAACGGTGTAGGTTCTCTACTCTTCCTCTGTGAATCAGCCATGACCTAAAAAAAACAGAAACATAAGATTAAAACTTACCAAATTAATTAAGCTTAACATTAAATGTTAAAATTAAGTACAATCAATGTTCAAAATAAAATACAACAAATAATTAAACATTATTTTATCTTATTTTGGTAGTGTTACAATGTTTTCTCATATTCATTCACTGTGATCACTCCGTGTAGGATGTACTTCATCAAGATCATTTTCCTCATTGATAGAAGGTAAGTGTTTTGAAAATGAGTTGTCAGCATGTTGGACTATTGAGTCATCATGGTTCTCAACATCATATTCAGTTCTCCCTTGTATAACAACTGACCACCTTTCATTAGAAGGATCTCTGACATAAAAAACTTGTTTTGCTTGGTAAGCCATGATGAAAGGATCTTCCTTAGAACCTATCTTTCCAAGATCAGCCATGGTAAAACCCAAATCGTCAACATGCACTCCTGTGTTACTATCAACCCATTTACACTTAAATACTAAAACTCTAAATTTGATGTAGTCAACTTCCCAGATTTCTTCAATTACTCCAAAGTAACTTATTATAGCCATCACAAGATTGTTGTCTTTTGAACTAGCAAAGTGCATTGACTTTGTCTCAAGGATGACACCACTATTATGCATTGTACTTTTTTGATCCTCAATAATTGTGTAAAAAGAGAACTTATTAATATCATACCCAGACCATGTTATGACATCAAAGTTAGGTCCTCGTGCTAACCATTTCAAATCATCAACATCACAATCATTTTGAAGAATTTTTGTTTAAACCTTTTCAAAAACGTCTTGTTATGTTCAATGAATAACCACTTCTTATTTGCACATGGGTTCATTGTCTTTAGCAACATTTTGTGTTTATCTATGTAAGGAAGAGCATCATTAGTATTGTTCAAAATATACAAGTGTGCTTGGAGTACTTGTTGTTGATCTTTTTGAACTATCCTCACACCTCGTGTGCCTTTGCTTTCTTGCCTTCTTTCATACCTCGACTTTGGTATGCCTATGGCATCTACTTCCGACATATACGTGGTACAAAACTCAATTGCCTCTTCTACAATATATCTCTCAACAATAGATGCTTCTGGTCGATATGGATTCTTCACATACCCTTTGAATATCTTCATGCATCTCTCAATTGGATACATCTATTGTAAAAACAAAGGACCACATATTTTAATTTCTCTCACCAGATGAACAATTAAATGGACCATGATATCAAAAAATGAAGGAGGAAAATACATCTCTAGTTGACACAAGATAATGATAGCTTCATTTTCTAAGTCATCCAACCTAGTAGGATCAATTACTTTCCTACAAATATCATTGAAGAATAGGCAAAGACGAGTGATGACTTGTCTAACACTTTTTGGTAGAATTTCACGAATAGCCACTAGGAGAAGGTCTTACATCAGAACATGACAATCATGAGATTTTAAGCCAATAAGTTTCAAATCTTCCATTGAGACAAGGCTTTTGATATTTGAAGAGTATCCTTGTGGTACTTTAACTCCTCGCAAACATCCACAAAAACTGATCTTTTTAGATTTTGATAAAGTATGACATGCTGGTGGCAAGTACGTTCGTTTACCATGAGGTTGGGGCTATAACTCAAACCGAACACCCATCTCAACCAGATCCTTACAAGCATTAATTCCATCCTTTGTCTTTCCTTTAATATTTAGCAATGTCCCAATTATACTATCACAAACATTATTTTCCATATGCATTACATCTTTACAATGTCTGACATCTAACTTTGACCAATATGGAAGTTCAAAGAATATCGATTTCTTCTTCCATATGTTTCTCACACCACTATGCTTGACAGTTTTCCCATAATTGACTTCGATGTTGCTCACTTGATTATACACTTCTTCTCTAGTTAAGGGTGGAGGTTTAGTTCTGTCTTCCTAACAACCATTAAAAACTTTCTTCAACCTGCGATAAGGGTGGTTACGTTTCAAGAACTTTCGATGGCCAATATAACATGTCTTCCTCCCATATTTTAGTTGATGGAAACTTGTGTTCTCTTCACATATCGGGCAAGCATGATATCCTTTGACACTATAATCACTCAGATTTCCATATGTTGGAGAATCATTAATCATGCAAAATAACATTGCTCGCAAATTGAAATTGGCCTTCTCATGTGCATCAAAAACCTCAACACCTTCATCCTATAACAATCTCTATCAAAGGACTTAGATAAACATCTATGTCATTTCTGGGTTGCCTTAGTCCTGATATCATCATAGACAACATCATATATTTTCTCTTCATGCACAACCAATACAGAAAATTGTAAATAAATAGCAAAATAGGCCATAAACTGTGTTTGCTACTTAAATTACCGTACAGATTCATTCCATTAGTTGCAAGACCAAGTTTGAGATACAAAGAATCGATTTCTTCCATTGTAGTGAATCGGCTGCATGTCATAACAACCCATCACATCTTCTTCCATTTGCATGTCATGTCAAGCTCTTTGCATCGTTAACATTGGCGTAAAAAAGTTTTAACCGAGGTATGATTGGAACATACCCCAATACTTTTTCAGGAGGACTCTTTTTCATGTCATCTTCATCCCCGTCATCATCCTTAACTTTGTAACTTGATACCCCGCATCTGGGACACTTATGCAATCCTTCGAATTCTTTTCTATACAATATACAATCATTTGGATAAACATGTATTTTTCAGTACTCCAAACCTAATAGACACAATATCTTCTTGGCCTCATAGTAACTGGTAGGCAATGTATTACCTTGAGGAAGTATTTCATGCAAAAATTCAAGTAATTCAGTAAAGCTTCTATCAATCCTCCCATTTCTTGCTGTCGCAACCGGGATCACGACAGGGCGATCAAAAAGTTTATTTTAAAAAATATTTAAATTGAGATTGGAGTCGCCACCATAGTTTATTATAGAAAACCATAGAAAAACCAAGAATAAAAATGTCTACGAACCAGATTCAAAGATTCGGGAGTCGATTACGTGTGAGGAAGGTATTAGCACCCCACAACGCCTGTCCTAAGACGGTACCCTTAATCAAATGAATAAAAATAAGTGTGGTTTTAAAAAATTCATTTTCCCAAATAATAACAATAATAATCAGACTAAAGACAAAACAAACAAATATATAAAAAACCAAAACAAACAAGAAAACATGTTTATAAAAATCATAACAATAAATAATAATTAGGTAGATAACAAACAAAAATAAAACAAACAAACATATATATTTTTTTATGTATTTGGACCCGACAAGGCTTGACCTTGGTCCTACGTATACATGATAGAAAATCAGGGTACACGTGTTCTATTTTAAAAATTTGTTGATGAAGTTTGATATTTTTTTACTCTTATGAATATTTTCTTTTATTTTTGGCAATTTATTTTATATAATTTTTTTAATTATTTTCTATTTTATTAGTTTTTTTCTTGATAATTGTTTATTTAAAGGAAACTCGGGACAAGACTTTTTTTTTATATTTAAAAATGTTTATTAAAAAACTATTTTTATTTTAATTTGAGAAAGGAACTGATTTTTATTATCTTAAAGAAATTGTTTTTATACTTTAAAAACATATCATTTTTAATTTTTTATTCATTATTTAAAAAAAACTATTTTTTATATTAAAAAAATCTTTTTCTTTTATTTTATTTTTAAATTGTCTTTATATTTTATTTTCGAAAAACGTGTTTCTATTACCTTATTTTTCTAAAAATATGTTTTTTATATTTATTATCAAAAAAACATGTTTTTATATTTATCTCATTTTTATTATTTTTGAAGATGTTTTATCTTTATTATTTTATGGCTGTTTTGAAACTTTTTCTCTTTTTTGCTTTGAAAATTTATATTTTTGATATTTTTTCAAGAACTATTAATTTATTAAATTTTAGAAAGCATTTCGTTTGTTCCTCGAAAATTGGAAAATGTTTTATAATTTATTATTTATTTTTTTAAAATCAAAGAGACAAGGGATGAACCTCAGAATATCATAATAACCATCAAACATAGCAACCACATGTATGTGATAAGTATATAACACAGAGTAAATAGAGCGTACCAGTTGAAGATCCTCCAAAAACACGTTCCCTTCTTCTCTGAACTCTTAATTTAGGACCCTTTTTAGTATCTCTAGTATTTCTCGTGTTTTTTTCACGTGTATCCACTTGCTCACTATGCATATTTATACTAATTCTAGTCAGCCCACTCTTAATTCAAATTTTAAATCCCTTAATTCATAATTATTCCCACTTAATTATAATTTGTGAACTGCCAATTGATTATTCTCTTGTAATTCAGATTCAAATCTACTAATTCCTAATTATCCTCACTTATGACACCAACTGACTATTAAATCCCAAGGACGAACACAGACTAAAAAATGGGCAGAATTGTACCATTATTTTTGTTATGACATCATAACCTCCCATACATATAATCAAATTCGAAAATAAATGAATATGGGAAATAAATGGGGAATATTGGAGGTAATGTGGCTGAAACATTTTATTATTATTTTTTAATTCATTTTTTTCTTTATTGTTTTTTCCATTTTTCCATTTATTGAAAGCAACCTAAATAACACAACAATAGAAATAATACTTAAACCTTTTTTATTTTAATATTATTATTATTTTGAAATATATATATTTATTATCATTATTTTTTTTACTTTTCGAAAAATAAACAAATCATCTAATTACTATTTTAGAACATTAAACAAATGGAACTTGTAAAATAAAAAGGATGAGCATAACAATTCAAAAAGAAATGCATCAATTATTACACAATCAGTATTTAATTGAAAATCATCAACATTTAATTACTATTAAGTAGAAAATCATTTGCAATTAATCAGAATAATAATCAAATCAACTATTCAAATTTCTAGCCTTTCTAAAATTTTTCAAATTTATTTTCAATTAATTTTCGTATCATTAATGGGCATCAGAAAAGGCAAGCAAAAAGAGAGGATGTGACATGACAACACTTTAATGAGAATTTTATTTTTCTTATTATTATTTTTTTAACAAATTTTTAATAGATTGATTTTCTTTACTTTTTTTCCTTTTTTACGAATTCTATTTTAACTTTATTCATAAAATAAAATGGAACCAAAACTCTTTTTTTATTTAAATAATAACACACATTTTTATTTTAATTTTATATTGTTTTATATTTTGGAATAATTTTATTTGCCCGGACGAAATTGGGTGTTGACAGCTGCCCTTCCTTATTTAAATTTTACCAGATGATCTGAACTTATGAACTTCAGATTATCTGAGTAAAAGATAAGTAAGGACAAAAACACTAATTTCGTTCGGTTATGAAAATAAAAGACAATAAAATAAATGTATAAATAGAGGCTGAGACCTTGTATTGAGACGAGAGGGTCGCGTACCTTAAACTGACCTTATACTGATATAAGAGGGTTGTAAATTTTGGATTTGAACTGACCTTGTACTGAGACGAGAGGGTCGTTTTTCTTCATTTTGACCTTGTACTGAGACGAGAGGGTCGTTGTTCTTGATTTTGACCTGGTACTAAGACGAGAGGGTCTTTGTTCTTGATTTTGACCTTGTATTGAGACGAGAGGGTCGTTGTTCTTCATTTTGACCTTGTACTGAGACGAAAGGGTCGTTGTTCTTGATTTTGACCTTGTACTGAGACAAGAGGGTCGTTATTCTTCATTTTGACCTTGTACTGAGACGAGAGGGTCGTTGTTCTTCATTTTGACCTTGTACTGAGACGAGAGGGTCGTTGTTCTTCATTTTGACCTTGTACTGAGACGAGATGGTCGTTGTTCTTCATTTTGACCTTGTATTGAGACAAGAGGGTCGTAAACTTTGATTTTTGGACTTACCTTCAATCAGAGGGTCATTTATCTGAATTTGAGACCATGCATCAGAGGGTCATCTATCTGAATCTTACACCATGCATCAGAGGGTCATAACTCTTTATCAAATCTCTGGAGAATGTCACCAAGATTATACTATCATGTTTTAAAATACGAAAATACGACGTTGAGTCTTTTCCCTTAATAATATCTTCTATTGATTTGCATGAAGTTTGCTTTTTCTTTGTTCTTTTTAAAGAATGCATTTACGAATGCATGAAATGTGATTTTTTTTAAAAGAATGCATGTTAAAATACATGAAATTTGTTTGAATATGAATTTTTGATTTTGTTATTTTTGAAAAATTCATATAAGAATGCATGAAATTTGATTTTTTGCTTGATGCATTTATGAATGCATGAAAATTTTTTATTGAATATGAATTTTGAAAATGCATGTTTGAATGCATGAATTTTGATTTTTTGTTCTTTTTTTTTTAATGGTGCATTTATGAAAGAATGGAATTTTTGATTAAATCTGAATTTTGAATTTGAATGAAAATGCATGTTTGAATACATTAAATTTGATTTTTTTATACTGTTTGAAAAATGCATTTATGAATGCATGAAAGTTTGATTGAATATGAATTTCTGGTTTGAATGAAAATGCATGTTTGAGTGCATGAAATTTGATTTTCTTTTGTTTTGAAGAGTGC
>Ga0099824_1005038_pt1 | contig 18784 bp, 7 predicted proteins | sample SiratrowhiteBW_FD_76837 | JGI IMG/M metagenome (GOLD analysis project Ga0099824, IMG submission 76837) | Root nodule microbial communities of legume samples collected from California, USA - Siratro white BW | ecosystem: Host-associated > Plants > Roots > Nodule | place: USA: California... | reverse complement strand
TTTAAGCGCATTAAATCTCCCGTTTTATAGAATTTGATAGTATCTGCTTGCTTATTTTTTAGTTTTTTAAAACTGCCCGCGGTAAGTTCTGAATTGTTGTAATATCCTTTTGAAACTCCAGATCCTCCGATATACAATTCGCCTACAACTCCAAGAGGGACTTGCTGTTCGAATTCATTAAGAAGCAATAATTTTGTATTTAAGATTGGATTTCCAATTTTAAAATTGCCGTTACGAATTTCTCTCCATGCAGACCAAACGGTTGTTTCTGTAGGCCCGTACATATTGTATAGTTTCGCATTTGTAATCTCGCTTAATCCGTCGATCAAGTTTTGGTTTAAAGGTTCTCCTCCTATCATCCAATGTTCTACAGAAGAAATGTCTCTTGAATTATCTTGATTGTATAAATCCAGGATTAACTTAGACTGCGAAGGTGTCATTTGAACATGAGTAACCTTATAAGTATCAATAAGTTCTAATTCGTTTTTTTGATTGTTTATATTTAACAAATCTCTAAGCTCATTTTGTTTGTGGTAAAGTGATTTTGCTTTAGCAATGTTTTTCAATCCTGAAAGTACTTTTTCGTTTTCAACACCAAAATCTACAAGACATGCTACTTCAGTAACTCCTATATTTTGAATACTTTGCAGCATTTTCTGGCAGGATTCTACACTACCAATAAGTGTGTTTTCTTTGCTAAATTTTCGATAAGCAAATTCAATAATCTCATCACTTTGTGTATCGATATTGAGACCTAATTCTTGTGCAAGAGGTTCCATTAATTTTATGGACGATCTTAGATACTCTTTAAATGGCTTTTCACTAATCTCTGCGGCTTTTTCTTGATCCGCATCTATATAGGTATGCAGCATTAATGAAACTGTTTTATCTTCTACAGCAAAACCATTTTCTTTCAGTGCTTTATGATAAACTGCAATGTTTTCTGCTAATTTTTCTAAGGACTGGCCAAGCATATGTGTAAGTACATTTGCTCCAATTTCTCCTGCATATTTAAAAGTTTCTGGATTTCCGGCTGCAGTAATCCAAAGTGGCAATTGTTTCTGTATGGGTTCAGGTCTGATCGTAACTTCAAAATCTTGGCCTGTTCCATTTTTTCTTATTACAGAATGTCCTTCCCAAAGTTTTTTGAGTTCAGTAATTTTTTCACGCATTTCAGTATGACGAGCTTCATAATTTGAATTTGAAAAAACAAAATCATTTGGATGCCAGCCAGATGCAATACTAATTCCTGTGCGTCCATTGCTCAAATTATCAATAACAGCCCATTCTTCTGCCACTCTAATTGGGTCATGCAGCGGAAGAACGACACTTCCGGAACGTACTTTTATTTTTTCTGTTAAAACAGATATAGCTGAACCTAAAACTGACGGACTTGGAAATAAACCTCCAAACTCGCCAAAATGTCTCTCAGGCGTCCAAATCGCAGTAAAATCATTTTTATCTGCATATTTTGTTGTTTCGAAAAGTAATTTGTATTTCTGGGCATCGTTTTCTTTCTCTGCGCCAAAAAACATAATACTAAAGTCCAGATTCTTCGTTTGTGTGATATTGTCTGGAGAAAGCAACTTGAAAGGATTTGACTGTTTCAAAATAATTTGATGCCCTCTCGAAATCGTCCAGATTAATTCTAAAACAGAAATATCAAAGTTCATGCTTGTTTGTGCAAGCCAGTTTTGTCTCGTTTGTGTTCCAAAAGAAATATCAAGTGCTTTTAAGAAATTTTTCAAATTGGCATGACTTACTTCAATTCCTTTTGGTTTTCCTGTTGTACCAGATGTAAAAATTATGTAAGCTGTATTTTCATCAAGGCAGTTTATTACCACTTTATCATTTACAGTTAAATCAAGCTTATCAAGATATATAAAATCTTCATACATCCCTTTTAAGTATAATTCTCTTAAAGAAGAATGTGTTATAATGCACTTTGGCTCAGCATCTTTTACGATCTGGCTCAATCGAACAGAAGAATAAACAGGATCAAGTGGAATATAAGCCGCTCCTATTTTAAAACATGCAAAAATTGAAGCAACCATTTCGATACTGCGAAGCAGACAAATTCCAACACGGTCGCTATTTTGTACTCCGTTTTGCAATAAATGAGATGCAATCGAATCAACTTTTTCTCCTAATGTTTTATAAGTATATGATACGCCACCACAGATTACGGCAGTTTCATCTGGATTATTTTTTAATTGATATTCAAAAAGGCTGTTCGTCTCTTCAACATCGGCAAGATTTAATACTTCTCCATCTAAATGTTTAAATATATCTTCCGCATCTTTATCGCTGATCATGTTGATTTTAAAAACATTTTCGTCCGGATTTACTAATACAGAATTTAATAATGTGTTGAAGTGTCCCGCCATACGAGCAATGGTTTCTTCATTAAAAAGATCTGTATTGTATTCCCATGAAAGCGAAAGTTCTCCTGAAATCTCAATAATATTTAGGCTCAGATCATATTTAGCACTTCTTGTATTTTTAAAAGTGACCGTTTCTAAAGTTAAGTCTGTTAATGCAACCTGCTCTTGTTCGTTATTCTGAAGAGAAAGTAAAACCTGAAACAAAGGACTGTGTCCTAAATTTCTTTTCACTTTTAGTTCTTCGACTAATTTTTCGAAAGGAACTTCTTGATAATCATATGATTCTTCCAGCATTTTTTTGCTTTGTCTCAGTAAATCGATAAAACTTGGATTTTTCGACAAATCACTGCGTAATACTATAAGATTCATAAAAAATCCTACCAGACCTGAAATTTCAGCTTTCTCTCTATTAGCAATGGGCGTGCCTACAATAATATCTTTTGTATTACTGTATCGAGCCAATAAAACACTAAATACAGCGTGAATAGCCATAAAAAGAGTTGCTGATTCAGTCTTACATAAGCTGTATAGCCATTTTAGAGTTTTTGCCTCTACTTTAGAATAATAGGTACTTCCATTGAAAGTCTGTACAAATGGTCTCGGATTATCTAAAGGAAGATTATGAATTACTGGTAAATCTGCCAGTAGATTTTTCCAATAATCAATTTGTTTTTCAAGAATCTTGCCCTGCAATCTTTTTCTCTGCCAGATTGCATAATCAGAATACTGCACGGTTAATTCTGGCAGTGCGTTTGTTTTTTCTTCTAAATAGCTATTGTAAAGAATACTGATTTCATTAACGAAGATTCCAATAGACCATCCATCTGAAGCAATATGATGCATAGTTACTATTAAGAAATGCTCATTGGAATTTACTTTAAAAAGTCTAACATTTACTAATAGATCTTGAGTTAAATCAAATATTTTATTGGTTTCTTCTTCAATTTTTTCAAAAAGCTGTGATTCGATATTGCTATCAACTGTATCAAATTCTTCAGCAACAATAGTAAAGCTCTCTACTTTTTGTACTTTTTGAAAAGGTTCTCCAGAATTATCTACAAAAAAAGTACTGCGAAGCGTATCGTGTCTTTCGATAATGCCTGCAAAAGCTTTATTTAAGGCATTGTAATCCAACCCGCCTTTTAATTTAAAAGCTGATGTAAGGTTATAATGAGAGCTTCCATTATTGATTCTATCTAAAAGCCAAAGACTTTGCTGCGAAAAAGAAAGTGGTATTCTGTCTTCTTTATTGGTATTTTTTACCAAAGAAATTTCACTGGATGCATTTTCAATTAAGGAAATGATCTCTTGTTTATTTTCTTTTAAAAACTGTTTATCTTCTTCGTTTAGCACAGCCAGATCGCCTTTTACCAAAAGTTTGTCTTGTGACACTTCAAAACTTACTTTTTTCTGGATTAAGCGGGCTAGTTTTTGTTTAAGCATTAAATCTCCCATATTTCTGTGTTTTGGTTAGCAGAAACTTCTACTGTTATCGTATTTGCGATGCCTTTATTAAAAATTATTTCATCATCTATTGATTTTGCTAGTTCTTGTATATTTTGAAAAGTAAAGACATCTTTTATTTTTAATTTGATACCGAAGACTTCATTGATCTTGTAAATCATTTTTACGATATTGAGAGAATGTCCGCCTAATTCAAAAAAATTATCCGTTACACCAGCTTTTTCTACATGTAGAATTTCTTTCCAGATAACAGCTAATTGTTTTTCTGTTTCTGTAACTGGCGCGACATATTCTACTGATGATCTTATATTTAAATCAACACCGGGAAGCGCTTTTCTGTCTACTTTTCCATTCAGGGTCAATGGTATTTTTTCAAGCTTAACGAAGAATCCCGGAATCATATAATCAGGAAGTTTTGACTTTAAAAAATGCATGATTTCATTTTTATTCAATTCTTCTTTTGCTACGTAGTAAACCACAAGTACATTCTCGTTGTTTATAGGTTTACAATCTATTACTACATGTTCCAATAAATCTGAAAACATATATACAGTAAGTTCGATGGCTTCGAGTTCAATTCGGTAACCTCTTATTTTAACCTGAGTATCATTTCTTCCCAGATAAATGATGTTTCCTGAATAATCTAAATAAGCGAGATCGCCTGTTTTGTATAACTTTTGAGAAGAATTAAATGTGTTTGAAATAAATCGGTTTTTGGTTAATTCTGGCAGATTTACGTAGCCTTTTGCCAAATTCGCACCACCAATATAAATTTCGCCTATTACCTTTTCAGGCACTGGCTGCAGATTCTCATCTAAAAGGTGAATTATAGTATTAGGCAGCGGTTTTCCAATTGGCATATAATTTAATATATTCTCTTCTTTTCCTGAAACCGAATAACTGGTAACGACATGAGTTTCTGAAGGGCCATAATGGTTGTGCAGCACTACATCTGGAAACTGGATAAGAAATTTTTCTAGTGAGTTTCCTATAATCAATTGCTCTCCGGATGATATGATGTGTTTTAAATGATGATCATCAAAAAATCGCTGATCAACAACATCGAAAAAACCTGACAATGCTGAAAATGGGAATGTAAGAACCTCTATCTTATTGTTTAAAATATAATCTGAAAGGCTGGTAAAATCTAATTTCATAGATTCCGGCGTAACATACAGCATTCCGCCACCGCTTAGCACAAACCACACATCTTGAAGCGATACATCAAAACTAAATGAAGTATATTGCAAATGTTTTAGCCCTGTTGTAATACCTGAATTATGTATGTTCCACTGGATTAAATTCGACAACATTTTGTGTGTCTGAATGACACCTTTGGGGTTTCCAGTTGAACCTGAAGTATAAATAATAAACGAGGCATCTTCAAGTGTATTTAAAACAGGTAGGTTTTCAGCGATATAATCTGAATATTTAAATTGATCCAGATATATTGAATTAATAGCAGCACTTACAGTAAATGTAATATCTGAACTAGTAAGTATAAGATTAATCGAAGCATCGTTTAAAATATAATTTTTACGGTCATCTTGGTATTTGTTATCAATAGGCACATAACATGCTCCCGATTTAATGACGCCAATCATGGCAATAACATTATAATGAGAACGGTTTAATAAAACACCAATGTTTTTTCCTGGTCCAGCATTATAATTTTCTCTTAAATGTGCCGCAACCTGATTGGAATAGTTATTTAACTGACGATAAGTAATTACAACATCATTATATCTTAAAGCCGTTTTATCTGGGGTTATTTTTACTTGATTTTCAAAAAATGAAATAATCGTGTCCTGTTTGTATCGAACTGTATTTATTTCATAATTCTGAATCCCTGAATATTCTTCGAGGTAATTTATTTCATTTATTTTTTTGTCTGGATTTTGCAAAAGAAGATTAATAAGCTTTTTATAGTTTACCATAAATTGCTCAATAAATTTTTCTTCAAATAAATCTGTATTATATTCTATTTTAAGCAGTAAATGATTTCCAATTTCCTCAACAGATATTAATAAATCAAATTTACTAGTGTTGTTTCTTTCCTTCGTTATATAATGTGAAGCATCCTTATTTATTTTTTCATCGGTATTATCTTGAGACAAAACAACAAGCATAACATCAAAAAGAGGAGTTCTAGAAGGATCTTTCTTCAATTTCAACTCCTTTACCAATTCTTCAAACGGGTATTGTTGATTTGCATGTGCCTTTAATAATGACTGTTTTACTTTCTTAAAAAAAATAGTAAAAGAATCCTGCTTTTCTAAATTATTTCTAATAGCTAATGTGTTCGTATAAAAACCTATTTGATTATTCAAATCAATATTCTCTCTTGCTGCAAAAGGACTTCCAATTACCGTATCGTTATTTCCAGAATATTTAGAAAGCATTATGTGAAGTGATGCCGCAATAATCATATACAGTGAACCTGTACTATTCTTTTTATAAGCTTGTATTAATTCGGCAGTATGATTATCGAAATAGGTTTTTAAAGTACTTCCGTTATATGTTTTTACAGCAGGGCGAATATTTTTAAGTGGCAAATCTAAAACAGGAATTGTATCTGAAAATTTATCAAGCCAATACTCTTTCTGTTTTAGTAAAGTTGCTTGTTTTAAGTTTTCTATGCTCCATGATGCGTAATCTTTATACTGAATTCGTAATGTTGGCAATAAGGGTTCGGTGTTATTTTTTAATGCATTATAGGTAATTGCGATTTCATTTTTAAGAATAGGAATAGACCATGCATCACAAATTATGTGGTGCATATTACAATAGAAATAATAACCATCGCTTTGATATTTTAAAAGAGCAGCTTTAATCAAAGGACCATTTTCCAGATCGAAAACTTCATTATTCAAAACTGCGATATATTGATCTGTTTCTTGAGAAAATTTGTCGGTTATGGAAAAGTCTTTATACAACAGCTTGAATTTTATTTCATCTATAGATAATACATACTGTTTTAACTCGTTATCTTCGTCAAGTCTAAATACAGTTCTTAATATTTCATGCCTTTCGATTACATATAGTAAACTGTTTTCTAAAATAACTTTATCATAATCTCCTTCCAATTTTAATTCAAACGGAATATTATAAGCCAGAGATGCACTTTTTGACTGCGATTCGAACCATATTCTAAATTGAGCATTCGATACAGGATAGTTAGCCGCACTATGTATTTGCGGAATATCTTGAAATTTATCCTGCTCAATAGATTTTAAGTAATCAATAATCTGAGACTTATTATTCTTTATTTTTTCAACAATATCATTTCCTATACCTTCTTTTAAAAAAGATATTTTAAGCTGGTCATCAACAATTTTTACAGCAATTCCCTCTGCTCTTAATTCTTTAAGTAATGCAATTGTTTCCATAAATTAAATAATTAAGTGGTTTACAGATTGATCGTCGTCGACTTCCTGGAGCCATTTTGTATTTTCGATAGTAACGGCAAGATTTTTAATGGTGGGTGATGAAAAAAGTGTATCAAGTTTTACAGTCAGATCGAATTTTTTGTGAATGATTGACAGCAGTTCCATAGCTTTTAAACTATGGCCCCCCAGCTGAAAAAAATCATCAGTTGTTCCAATGTTATCAACACCAAGAATTTGCTGCCAGATTTCAACCAATTCTTGTTCTATTTGATTTTTTGGAGCAGTATATTTTTTGTGAATCACATCATTTCCAGATATAGTTGGAAAGGCATTTTTATTTAATTTCCCATTTGGTGTTAATGGAAATAATTCTAATTCTATATAATAATTAGGAATCATATATTCAGGAAGCTTGCTGCATAGATAATTTCTTATTTCGGCTTTATCAACAATACCTGATGCTGTGTAATAAGCTGCTAAAGTTTTCTCATTGTTTTCTTCCTGTACCAAAACTGCTGCGGCAGTAATCAATTCTGAGAAATTGGCAATTGCTGTCTCGATTTCTCCTAATTCGATTCGGTAACCGCGAATTTTAACCTGATCGTCTTTTCTTTTTAGAAATTCAATATTTCCATCTGGAAGCCAATAACCTAGATCGCCGGTATCATACATTCTTTCTCCTTCAGCAAAAGGATTGTTTATGAATTTAGCCGAAGTTAAATCAGGTTTATTAAGATATCCTCTCGATAACCCATTCCCTGAAATATAGATGCTTCCAGATACTCCCACTGGAACTGGAGAATGAAATTCATCCAGAATCCATATTTTTGTATTGGATATAGGACGGCCTATAGAAACTGACTGATCATTTCTTGATGTTACAAAATAACAAGTGCTGTAAGTAGTATCTTCGGATGGACCATATAAATTCCTAACTTCAATGGATTCTAAAGGAAGTTGATTGACAATATCCACAGAAAGTGCTTCACCAGCCATATTGATAACATTTACATTATCCAACGAAACCTTATCTGTCAGTAATTTTCTAACTACAGATGGAACTGTGTTTAATAATACATTTTTATCAAAATTTAGGTAGTTCTCGATTTCCAATGCATTCTTTAAAACACGAAGCATTTTACCAGTTGTAAGCGTAAAGAAAAATTCATAAACCGAAAGGTCAAAGCAGTATGATGTAACTGCATATACAATTTCGAATTTTGACAAATCATATTCTCTTTTAGACCAGTTAATTAGTTCAACCGCATTTCTGTGCTCTATCATTACTCCTTTTGGATTTCCCGTCGTTCCAGAAGTGTAAATAATGTATGCTAAATCTGTTTCTTTGTTTACAATTGGCAGGTTTTCTGAACTGAAATTTTCTTTTGCAAGATCATAACGTTGTAAAAAATCGTTGTCGATAACTACCTTACTATTACTGTCTTTCTCAATATATTCTATTCGCTCTTTAGGGTAATTTTTATCAATTGGCACATAAGCTCCTCCAGCTTTTAATACGGCCAATAAAACAGCCGGCAATCTTTCATTTCTGTCTAACTTAATACCAACCAAATCATTTGACTTAATATCATATTCTTTTCTTAAGTAATCAGCTAGTTTATTAGAATCAGTATTAACTTCTAAATATGTATTATTTTGATTTTCAAATACTACAGCTATTGCATTTGGTGTTTTTAGGACTTGTTCTTCAAATAGATCTGCTATTGTTTTGTCTCGCGGATATTCAATATCAGATGCATTAAATTGTGTAGTTACTAAATAATTTTCTTCGGGAGTTATATATTTTATTTCTTCAATAGTTTTGGCAGGATTCTCTACTGCTTCCACCATCAATTTTTCAAAATGGGGAAACATCCTTTGAATCAGAAGTTCATCATAAACATCAGTATTATACTGAATATTAAGTGATAATCCTTCCTCGTTTTCTGTAAAGGCATAACTAATATCAAATTGTGCCGTTTTACTTTCAAACGGATAATTTTTAACTTTTAATGCTGTTATTTTTTCCTCATGAGCAAGGTTTTTAATTTGCCTCTGATTTTGCAAAACGATCATTACATCAAATAAAGCCGATCTGCTTCGATCGCGTCTTAAATTCAGATTATTCACCAAATCAAAAAAAGGATAATTTTGGTGTTCATAAGCCAAAGCCAAAACTTTTTTTTCTCTATTTAAGGCTTCTAAAAAAGGATTTCTTTCTAAAAAAGATGTTCTTACGGCTATTGTGTTCAGATACAATCCTATTTGATTCTCCAGATCATAATGATCTCGGCCTGCCACTGGAGTACCAATTATAATATCCTGTTGTCCTGTATATTTATATAATAAAGATTTTATACCAGTCATTAATGTCATAAAAAGAGTAACATCATTCTGGGCAGAAAATATTTTTAATTTATTTAGAAAATCTTTTGAAAAACTATGGGTAATAGTAGTACCATTGTAAGTTTGAATTAACGGACGTTTCTTAAATCCTGGAAGATTTAATATTGGTATATCTCCTTGAAATTGTTCTAACCAAAATTTTTCAGATTCCAGATACTTTTCATTCTGTTTCTCATTAATCTGCCATAAAGTATAATCTTTATATTGAATTTTGAGCTCTGGTAATTCGATTAAACTTCCTGCTGTTAAAGCATTATATGTTTTTACTATTTCAGAAACCAATAATTCCATTGACCAGCCATCACCAATAATATGGTGCATTGAAAGGAAAAACAAATGTTCGTTTTCTTTTGATTTTACTAATGACGCTCTGATTAGTGGAGACTTTTCCAAATTGAAAACTATGTTAGTTCTTTCCTGAAAATATTCGAGAATTTTTTCTTCCTGATTATGTACAGATGAAAAATCTTCTTCAGCAATCACAAAGTCAGACGAAGAAACTGCTGATTTAATAAACTGATTAATTTCTCCCGATTCACCAGCTTTAAAATAAGTCCTTAATATTTCGTGCCTCTCTATTAATAATCGAAATGACTCCTGAAATTTATATTTATCGATACTGCCCGTTAATTTCACCACAAACGGCATATTATAGGCCAATGATCCACCTTCTAACTGACTTAATATCCATAATCTCTGCTGTGAAGCGGTTAAAGGATAACTGTTTCTAAAATCTGCCGATGGAATTGGTGAATACACTTCCGTTTTCAATACTTTTCTTAAACCTTCAATTGTAGGATTGGTATAAAATATTTTATATGGAACACTCTTATTGAGCTTTTTATACATTAAATTAATGATTTGTGAAATCATTAAACTATGTCCGCCCAATTCAAAGAAATGATCGTTTACACCAATTGGAGTAACTCCAAGAACTTGTTCCCAGATTTCTGTAAGTGCTTTTTCGATTTCATCTCCAGGCGCTTTATAATCTCTTTTAACGATTAGTGAGTCTGTAATTTCTGGAAGTGCTTCTTTATTTACTTTTCCATTTGGCGTAAGAGGAACACTCTCTATCTTAACAAAATAAGACGGAACCATATAGGCAGGAAGTTGTTTTGCCAAATATTGTCTTAGCGCTACTCTGTTGTTTTTTTCGCTCTCTATATAATAAACAGCGAGAACATCTTCTCCATTATTTTTCTTTACAGCCGCGACAGCTTGCTTTATCGTATCCGAAAATGACAATAAAGCATTTTCTATTTCTGCTAGTTCAATACGATATCCTCTCAGTTTCACCTGATGGTCTTTTCTCCCAAAATATGCTAGATTTCCGTCCTCCTGCCATTTAGCCAAGTCACCTGTATCGTACATTTTTTGACCAAGGCTAAAAGGATTGTCTATGAATTTTTGAGAAGTAAGTGCAGCTTGATTAAGATAACCGTCTGCAATACCATCTCCTGAAAGATATAATCTTCCAACAACACCATTTGGAACCAATTGTAGATTATCGTCTAATATATAAGCTTGTGTATTTATAATTGGCTTTCCAACAGGAATCGAAGAAGTATATTTTTTCTCTCTGGATAATTGATAACAAGTACTGTATGTAGTATCTTCTGATGGGCCGTATAAATTACGGACTTCAGCATTTGTCATTATTAATTTATTAGCAATATCTACCGGAAAAGGTTCTCCCGCTAAATTGATTACAGCAACGTTTTCCAAAGAGTATCCTGCTTCAAGAATACTACGCATACTGGAAGGAACTGTATTTAATAAAATCTTTTTATTTTTTTCAAGTTCTGGACCAATCTCTAAAGCATCATTTAATATTCTTATCGTTTTGCCTTCATACAATGTGTAAAACATTTCATAGACTGAAAGATCGAAACAGTGTGAAGTTGCAGCAAAAACGATATCAAAAGATTCACTATTAAATTCCTGAGAAGCCCAATTGATAAAAGTTCCCACATTTTTATTAGTAATTATCACTCCCTTAGGACGTCCTGTTGTTCCAGAAGTATAAATAATATATGCTGGATCAGTCAATTCTCTGTGAATTATATTATTCTCCTTAGAATAAGAATTCTCATTATCAAGGAACTGTTTATAAACCTCAGCATTAATTACTAATTTACAATTACTGTCTTTCTCAATATAATCGATTCGGTCTTCAGGATAATTTATATCAATTGGCACATATACGCCTCCTATTTTTAAAACTGCCAGAATAGCAATAAGAAGTTTTTCGGTTCTTTCAACTTTTATTCCAACAAAATCGCCCTTTACAATGGCATGCTTTTTTCTAAGATAATCTGAAAACTGATTAACCTGATTATTAAGCTCCTTATAAGTTAAAACGATTTCTTTGTAGACAACAGCAATATTGTCTGGTGTTTTAGAAACTTGTTTTTCAATTATCTCTGCTAAATAAATGTTATTATCATACTTTGCAGAACTGAATTTATTTAAAAGATTTTCTTTTTCAAGATCTGAAACTACTGGAATTTCAAAAATTGGATTATCAATATTAGTTCCCAAGTTTATCAGCCATTTCTTAAATCCCATCAAAAAATGAGCTGCTATTTTATTATCAATAATCTGTTGAGAATATTCAAGAGATATTTTTACATTCTTATTCTGCTCTTTTTCAACATAAAACATTACTCCAAATGCTATGTCCTGCTGTTTATAGTAACTCCCATAATGAAACTGAAATGGAATGTAATTTACATCTGGATTCAAAAAAATAGAATGATCTTTGGAATAACTTAAGTATTTATAAACGGTCTGAATTTCTTCTCTGATTTCTTGAAAAAACTCTTTTATTGTTTTTTTTTCAATCAATTCAAATTCAAAATAAGCATTCAGCGATTTTGAATCAATCATTATATTAGAACCTACCGTGTTACAGTCATCAAAATAGCGCTGAAGAAGCATATTATATAATGCAATGAGAACTGTATACTCTGCTATTGCCTTTTCACCTGTCAGTTTATAAAAATAAGAAAGATCATGTGCATCTATTACTATATGATCTAGTAAAGAAACATCAGAATAATTCTCTGCTTTAGGAACAATATTACTTGTTTTCTTATGCCAATATTCTTTAGCAATTTTTTTATTTATTTGATGCATTGTGCCTTATTTTTATTTTAAAAACTGATACTGCAAACTGTTTTCATAATTAATCTTGCGATAGATTTTGGAAGCATTTAAGTCTATAAATTCTACAAAGTATGTAGACATATTTTATTAACTCTTTATCCCCCCTAGAAATCTATATTTTGATTAACATTACAATATTTTCTGTCGTAAATATTTATTTTTAACATTTTCATTTATAACATATATGACGAAAATAAAAGGAAAGAAGCAGTAAAAATTACGGGTTTTTAAAGTAAAAATTACGGGTTATGCAAATAGTTTAAAAACAGGTTCAAAGTATAAAAAAGAGATAAAAAAAACTGAATATCTATCCCCAAAGAATCTATATTCAGTTTTTTATTTAGAAAATACTTTTTATTGAAAAAAAAATTATCTCGAATTAAAAGATCATAATAGTTCATTTAACAATGAATGATTGAAAGTAACTTCAATTTTTGTTCCTTCATTAAGCTTTGATGCGATATTGAATTTTCCGTTTAATGATGCTACTCTGTCTCTCATATTATTGATTCCAATGCCATTTTTTCTGCTCTTAACATCAAACCCAACACCATCGTCTGTAATGGTCAGTTTTAGCACATTATGTTTTTTTCTGTAAATTTTTACCTCACATTTTTTTGCATCAGCATATTTGTTGACATTCAAAATGGCTTCCTGAATTATTCTGTATAAATTAATTTTATAGATAATCTGTGTATTTCTCCAATCGATATTATCACTGTCTGAATAAGTAAACTGGGTTTCGCTTATCTCTTTTTGATTCTCAATTAAGGTAAGCAGCAAAATATTAAAATCACTTTGCTCTAAAAATGAACTGTCGCTTAGTCCGTGAGATATTGTGCGTATTTCATTTTCAATATTCTGAAGTTCGTATATATATCCTTTTCTTTTTTCTACTATTTCGACATTATTATTAGCATTAAAAAAGCCTAAATTCATTCTCACACTATAGATTTTGTTCATAATTCCATCGTGTAATTCCTTGGCAATTTTTGTTTTTTCATTTTCTTTTGCAGCAATGATTTTCTCATGCTGATCTGTAAGCAGCTGATAAATTTCTTCATTTGCCTGCTGTTCTTTCTTAAAAAACTTCAGCTCCTGATTTTTATATTTAAAATATCTTAAAACGATAATTATCAATAAGCCCAGAATTAATACAAACGATGTAATCAAAATATAAAAATTTGTTTTAGTTAAAACTTTATTTTCATCCTCAATTCTTGATGTTTCATATTCTATTCGAGAATATTTATCATGCGCATTTCTTTGAATTGTATTTATACTATCGCTTACCTTAATATATTCGCTAGTATAAAACAAACTATTTTTTTTATCGACTTTATAAAGTAGTCTTAAAGTTGTCAAAATTTCATTGCTGCTTTTAACTTTGATTGCCAGATGGTTTGCTTCATTTAAGACTTTAATAGAATTTGCTGTATCATTTTGGGTCAAATAATACTCCCCTATATGTATTTTTTTATAAATAATATCAGGTTCTACCCCTATACTATCAACTATTCTTAATGCTTCAAATAACATGGGACCTACTTCTTTGTAGTCTTTATTTTTCATCTTAGAATATGCCAGGTTGCTCAAAACATTGGCATACAATCTTGGCCATCCTTTTTTTAATTTATTTGTTAGTAATGGTTTAAGTTTTTCTATAGATTTAGAATATTCTTCTTGAAGATCATAAAGATTGCAGACATTTATAATAGATGAAATATTATAATTATTTATCTGATCCTTCTCTTTCATTTTATCTAAAACATCCAAGGCCATACTATGATACTTTAAAGCTTCTTTATATTGCACCAGCTTTTCAAGACAATTTCCCATTAAGGTATTACAAGTATAAATTAATTCATAATCTTTAGAATCTTTTAAATATTGTAAAGCTTTAGAAATTTCAACATTACATTCTATATAATTTCCATCATAAAATAGAACGTAACCTTTATTAAATAGCATTCTGGCAACATTCTCATCATCATTAAGCTTAAAATAAATTTTTTCTGCCTGCATATAATAAAAATAAGCACTATCTTTTCTAGTATTTTCATAGCAATCGCCTACAAAATAGGAAGCTTTAGCCATTCTAACACTATCATGAGCCATTTTAGATAATTTTAAAGCCTTTAAACTAACTTTTAAAGATTTTTTTGCATTGTTAATATAATAATATTGAGAAGCTACTTTTAAATACGTATTTCTTATCTGCAGATTATTTCTCTGAGATTTGAGCACTAACACTATAGAATCTAGATATTGTTCTTTCTTATTTCCCTCTAAATTATCCGCATAATTCTTATCAAAGAAAATGGTTGAATCATTTTCAGAGTTTAGCGAATCACTTTTCTTACAAGATAAAAAAAGGAAAAAGAGAATTAAAAAAGGAATTTGGTTTGAAATATTCAAAATTTATTTGATTTGGTATTTCAAATATAACATTTTGAAATAAACCAAATCCTTTATAATCATCTATTAATTAACAATTAGCGTCTAGGTGGTTTTGGATTACTTGGATCACCATCGCTTTCTGTATTCAATACTGATTTAACATTAGTTGAATCCAGTACATGAGTACTAGATTCCGCTTGAATTTTAAACTTCGCAAGAGTATTTTCATCATTCTCAAAATCGTCATTTGAACAAGAAATAAGCAAAAAAGAAGTGAATAGGGAAATAAAAAAAACAAACCCGATTTTGTACAAATTATTTTTCATAAAGTATTATTTTTTTATTAAGTATGAATTATTTGTAAAAAAAAAACATTGATTTATTTAAATTGTACGGTATTTCCGTAAAATTTTAATTAGATTTGATTCAAATTGAATATCCATATATGAATTTAAATATTTTGATCGTCGACGACCATCCTATGACAGTCGACAGTTACATTAACCTACTATCAAACAGCACATTAAATAAAAAAAACATGCATTTTATAAAGGGCTATAATTGTCAGGAAGCTTACAATAAAATAAATATGTATGCAAAACAGAGTACCCCCATACATTTTGCTTTATTGGATATAAGCATTCCTGCCTACAAAGAATTGAATATAAATAACGGAGTAGATCTCGCTCAGCTCCTAAGAAAAAAATTCAGTATGTGTAAAGTCATCCTGCTTACCATGCATAGTGAAGCGTTAACCGTAGATAAAATAATTAAACAAATTAACCCAGAAGGTTTTATCTCAAAAAGTGATATCAATTTTGAACTATTTCCTATAATCTGCCAAAAAGTTTTAAATGGTGATTATTTTAAAAGTCCTACCATTATAGAATCGCAGAGAGAATTATTTAAGAAGAATATAAACTGGGACGATCACGACAGCCAGATTTTGATTTTGATATCCGAAGGTGTTAAAACCGTTAATCTTCCTAATTACATTCCTCTTTCTATGAGCGCTATTGAGAAACGTAAAGCCAATATAAAGGATCAGCTTTTGGAAGGAAAGGGCGGTGATAAGGATTTAATAGATAAAGCAAAAAAATTAGGACTAATCTAATCTGTAACTCTTAAACAAATATAAAATGAGAACAATAAAATTTCTATCCGCTGTTATGCTTTTTTTCCTTTCTCTTAATATCAAAGCACAAAAAGAAGACAAAGTTTTAGTTACAGAAACTATTCAAACCTATTTTGACGGATGGATGACAGGAGACACTATAAAACTTGGAAAAGTTATGCACACTTCCTGCAATCTAAAACTTATTAAAAACAATGAAGTTTTAGTGATAGGCAGAAAAAATTATTTAAGCGGATTTAAACTCCGAACAAAACTGCCTAATACCGAAGGTCGGATCATCGAAATTGATATTACTAAAAACATTGCATCTGCAAAATGCGAAATACAAACTCCCGAAAGATTGTTTGTCGATTATTTTAATATGATGAAATTAAATGAGAGATGGTACATCGTAGACAAAATATCAACCAATTTCGAAAAAAAATGATAAAAACACCAGTAATTACTGAAATCTAAATATGGTTAGCGGAGACTCTTTCTTCACCAGATAAAGTTTCAAAAGAAACTTTAAAAATTAAAAAAGCCTTTAAACAATAACGTTTAAAGGCTTTTGACTTTTTTTATACCTTTTGAAAAACACATGCTTTCTCAAATAGCAGTCACCGAATTTCTATATTAAAAACCAATAAATGCAACAACTCTGAATCAAGGTTCGAATCGGATTGAGACCGCCGTTTTGTTGGATATGCAAACAAAAATTGGAGAAAAAGTCAAGCTACATTTTTATAATTAGTTAGTTTATTAAATTCTTCAATTGTTTTATAGTTCAAAGCCGAATGCCTTCTTTTTTTATTGTGCCAAATTTCGACGTATTCAAAAATTTCAAGTTCCATCTGTTCTCTAGAAATTAATTTACTGCCATAAACCAATTCCGTTTTTAAAGATTTGAAAAAACTTTCAGCAACTGCATTATCCCAGCAGCCTCCTTTACGGCTCGTACTTCTTGTGATATTTTTATAAGAGTCCAATAAATCAGCAAATTTTTTATTGGCATATTGGATGCCTCGGTCAGAATGGAATATTAATTCATCTGCAATTGTTCTATTCTTAACTGCCATTTTCCAAGCCATCATTGTAGTTTGTTTTGTACTTAGTCCATTGCTTAAACTCCAGCCGATTATCTTTCTGTCAAATAAATCTAAAATGATGGTCAGATATAAAAATCCATCCTTTGTCTGTATATAGGTGATGTCTGAAACCCAAACCTTTCCTGGTTCTGCTGTAAATTCCCTTTTTAGAATATTTGGAACAACAAAATGATTGTGTTTTGAATTGGTTGTTACTTTAATTTTTTTACTCAATTTGCTGTACAGTCCTAACTGCTTCATGTATTTAGCTAAAGTTATTCTGGATATCTGATATCCCTGGCTTTGCAGTTCAACGGTAATTCTTGGACTTCCATACCGCTGTTTAGCATTAAAATATATTGAAGTAATTTCTTCTTTTATCAGAGTAGTCTTCCTCTGTCTTTCTGATAGAATCTGCCGCTTCCAATTATAGTAGCTGCTTGGGCTTACTTTTAAAACTCTGCACATCTTTTCAATCGAATATATTTTTTCATGGTCTTTTATGAAAAGATAAATCATTTAAGGCAATATTAAAACAAAAAAAGATGAGCATTACTGCTCATCTTTTTTTGTTTTTCAATAATAATTTCCAATACAATGAGTTGAATAAATGCGTATGACACAATAGCTTACTTTTTGACAGCACTGTTTTTTATTTCAGAGCTTTCCTTTATCAGCCATGCACCTGTCTCAAAAATGATGAATAATGCCTTATTTATAGGGATAGCGATAAAGACCGCGGAGCCTCTTCCTCCACCAATAGATTAAATAGAGAATTTTCAAAGCCTGCAAGAATGTAAAAATTCAGTTAAAAAAATAATTCTAAAGGCACTTACTTTAATTTATTGCAAAGTATTGCCAACTTGATTTTAAAAACCAGCAAAATCAAATGTTAAAGAGTTTAGATTCAAAATGTATAGTAATAAGACTAATTTGGATCTAGGTGTGGATCAGTGCATTTAAATTTAAAACAATTTTAAAACACTGTATTAAAACTATTTAAATACTAATGTTCGAATTATTACTACCATTTTGTCGAAACCTTTCCAAATTATTATTGAAAAAGTGAAAACTGAAACATAAAATGGATTCAACTTTTTAGCCCCGATTGCTTCGCCAGTTCACTTCGCTCGTGTTCAGAGGAAATCCTTTTGGGCCAGTGTTCGGCACAATAGATGGCATCGCATAGCGGGAAAAGCTTATATAAAAAGCTAATACTTCATTGCGTATTAAAAATCGCATTTGTCTGCGATCTTCTTTACAGATTAAACAACAAAAACTAACTAACTAACTAACTAACTAACTAACTAACTAACTAACTAACTAACTAACTAACTAACTAACTAACTAACTAACTAACTAACTAAC
>Ga0099824_1005037_pt1 | contig 18784 bp, 13 predicted proteins | sample SiratrowhiteBW_FD_76837 | JGI IMG/M metagenome (GOLD analysis project Ga0099824, IMG submission 76837) | Root nodule microbial communities of legume samples collected from California, USA - Siratro white BW | ecosystem: Host-associated > Plants > Roots > Nodule | place: USA: California... | reverse complement strand
TAGACCAAGCTTCAAATCTTCATGAATCTTCATGCATTCCACATATGATCATAGGTCTTGAACTTCTTTACTCATGGTTGGCTTCATCAAATCACTGCAGCAGTCCACTGGTGCTAACAACTTATATGATTAATATTGTAATGACATGATGTAATCGATATATGATGATATGATATTAAAATGATTATTTGTGATTATGCAAAGATGAAAAATTTGAGCTCTATGAGCTTGCACTACAAAAGGGTAGCATATATGTAATGTTGTGCTAAAAAGGGTGATGGATATGTGAGTTGTGTTATGAAAAGGATAGTGAATATTTTAACTTTTTTGTAAAAAATTGTGTCATTTTCAATTATTGAGTTTGTGAAGTATGAGATAGTGACAAGATAAACTAGGGTATGAAGTATATAATGATTTCGGTAATTCAAGAGAAAAGTAAGGTAGTGAACGTTCTTCAATCATTATAAATGATTTAAAAGAAAGTAAAATTATATGATTTCACACTCTTTTCTTGACTAGACTCTTGACCTACTTTTAGTCATAGGAATTATATTGTGCAGACATTTTATCTGAGATTTATAGGAAATTGAAAACTATCCATATTGTTCTGAGACCTTCATGGCTTGTAGTGACATGTTGGGATCCCAAGATAACTAATGAACTTGTAAATGATAAGCGTTGATTTTTAGTTGATTTTGTGCATATTTTGTGTTGATTCTATTAGTAATTAGGTTGATTTTGTTATTAATTCGGTTTGGATTTGGATTTTGTTTTCTTTTATTATTGATTTTTCTATTTAATGCGTTTTATTATTGAGAATTAGGTTAAATCTAGAGGAAAAGATAATAGAGGCGCCGAAATTGAGGAAAGGATCAGAAAAAGAGCATAAATGACTTTTCGTTTAAGCTAAAGACACAGTCTGGGCTAAAACTCACTTAAAGTCTATCATAAGCGAAGCCCTAAATTAGAGACGTCAATACCACTGAATGTGTGACTTACGAAATAACGGCCGCACTTTGACCTAATTCAAAGAGCGAAAGTTATAAAATGAAGACTAGGTCAAACGTACTCATCACTTATCACTCACCATCTACCATTCATTGGAGACTCTTAGTAGCGTCGTCATGATCGAGTTTCTTCATTTTCCTTTTATTTTGTATTTTCATGGCTACCATGCATAGCTAACTTCCTTTCTCTTGGGATTGAATGTAAATTCTCATTTTGAATGCACTCTTGACATTGTTTTTATATCATTGAATTCAAGAACCTCTGTTTTACATTTCATTATATTTTGATTTACTTTAGAATTCTCATTGTGACTGGAAAACACCTTTTGAGTTCAGATCCAAACGTGAATGCATTGCATGTATAAGTTCAGGGATGAATTATAGTGTAATGATTGCATATAGCAATTGATCTTAATGTTGATTAAACTATTCTAGTAACTAAGAATAGAAGCCAGGTGTTTTAATTTATAAAATTCAATGGTAGAAGAATCAGGTTGAAAAGGCTTTTATTTGGGCAGATTGGTTGTTGAAAGAGATGATATTAAATTAGGTTAAGAGTGTATGATAAAGAGAATATTACGATTCAATCCCAAGGCCTTTATTATTACTGAATTCACACTTTTACTATTAATTGCTTTGTTATGACATTTATTAATTCATTCAATCATTATTCCTTGTTTGCTCATTCATAATACAATTAATCTTGATTCAATTTACAATCAAATTTCGTTAATTGTGGATACGATACTCTTCTTACTTACTATATTACTTGAGGACTCAATACACTTGCTGAAAATCCTTTAACATTAAATTGTTATAATAAGATTTTTGTGAAATTGTTATGGTAACATTATTATGATAATTGCATTGTGAAATTGTTGTGTCATTAGTGTTTGTGATAACAATATGTTTGAATGTGTGATACATGGATTTGTTTATGTTTAATGATTGCTTGAAAAGTCTTATGTGAAATATGTGTTATGATGAAAGTTATTTTAATATTGTTATGTAATAAATGTAAAACTTTAATTGTATAAAATACATTCATTTTAATATAAACATAAAATATTAATTTTAATAAATTTTGTGGAATAATATATAACTAAATGTTGTGAGATTAGATGTTATTGTTTTGTATTAGTTGCCAATTATTAAATCGAGATGATGCAAGTACGATGACTTTATTTACTAAACAAATATGTCAAAAACATGTTGTAGTTCATAACCATTTAATACGTCACACGAAAACTAACACACTACGCCAAATTGGACAGCTAACTCCGACACTTCCAATTAAGCAACCCTCATGCTTTCACACTTAAACACAAACTCAACCACCAAACCAAAGACTAAGTAATTTAAACAACTAGATAGACAACAAAATGCATGTTCTTTCTCTTGAAGAGAAAAACTAATATTATTTGTTTTAATAAAAAGGGAGATTATTAAGACATATATGAAAATTCACATAACTAGACACAAGATGATGTAATCCCAAATCAAGAAATATCTATATTACATGAAGATGAATTTATTATAAGAGTGCAAGAAAGGAGAAGTAAAAAAAAATATTAAAAGACAATAACAAGACTATGAAGGAAGATTCATAAGAAGAATGCAAATGAGATTAAAAGAAAATATCAAAAATATTTCTCTAAATATTTACTCTAATTTCCTTGTAAATAAAAATTTAAAAATTATGTTTTCTTTCTTTAAAGTAGAATTTTAAGACACTTTAGTTTGGGCATAAAGTTAGCTCTCAAATATAAGGGTCTTGGTTGACAAATTATGTCTACCAACTAAACAAGTCCTAGACTCTTCATATTTCATGTAAGGACCTTATTTGGAAGGTATATGCACCAACCAGACAAGTCTCAAACTCTTTCTATTCTCTTGCTAGCTTATATAAACATGTATCCTCTCATTTGTTAGATAACTCATACCTTGAATTAGAAATTTCTAAGAATTCTCTCAAGCTTTGTAGTTTATTCTTGAGGTATGTTCCTCATTTCATGAATCTTATCTTTAGTTTTTTAAATTCTAAGTGGTGATTTTCTTTGTGTACTTATCTTCTTCTTAAAAAGTGTTTCTTATTCCTATTCTCTTCCAGCATTTATATTTTGTTATTCTCGAAATGTTCTTTGTTTTCTCTATTTCAAACTTCATGTTCAAGACAAATACAACATTATTCATGGAGTTTCATTCACTTTCCATTGATTTAAATGTTCTTGAATTTCAGTGTATAAACTTTCTTTCACTAAAAAAATAAAATTGCATACGAACAAAATTCATATATAAATTACCTATGAGCTTATTACATACGAACAAATCCCTATGTAATTTACATACAGATTCATTCTATATGTAACGAATATTTTTTTAATTTTATTTACAGCTTTTTTTTCGATTTTCTTACTACTTTTATATCCTATTTTTACTATTATTATATCTATTTTTTAAGATCATTTTTATTATTATTTTATTTAATTTTATAAACATTATCAATATTATAAATAATGTGCAACAAGTGAGATTAAAACTCTCAAGTCCCACATACATCAACAAAACTCAGCTTACCACTGAACCAAAATAACTTTGTTGTAACAATATAATTATTAGCATTCTTATTATAACTATTATTATTATTGTTGTTGTTATTATGCTTATGACTTTTATAATTAATAATAATATTAATATTAGCATTATTAATAATATTGATAATATTATTAATAATGACATTAATAATAATAATAATAATAATATTCTATTAACAATATTAATAATAGTAATAATACTACTAATAATATAAAAATATTAACAATAATAATATCAATAATATTACTAATTTTATTATATTATAATAAAAATAATATTAGCCTTTATAATAGTAATAATAATATTATTATTATTAATAACGATAATAATAATAATGTTAATATTAATAATAATTACGATAATAATCATTAATATTATTAATAGTATTTATGACAATAATAATATTATTATAATAATATTAATAATATTATTATTAATAATGATGTCAATGATAATAATATTAATAATAATATTATATTCACAATAATAATAACAATAATGTAAATATTTATATTACATACGGATTAAATCCGTATGTAATACTCTGGATACAAATTCGTATGTAAAAATTCGTATTAGTGTTAATTTTACATATGGATACAAATTCATATGTAATACTAATTTTTAATATGGATTATATTATATATGAATTTACATATGGATTAAATCTGTATGTTATACTTTGAATGCAAATCTGCATATAAAAATTCGCATGTAATGTTGATTTTACATACAAATTTGAATCTGTGGGTAATTGTGTATGTAATGCTGATTGGTATGTAATGCAAATTTTACATATGAATTTTTATCCATATGTAATTTTTGTAAATAATTCAGAAAGTTTTTGTAGTGTTTTCTTATCATTTTAATCAGTGAAATTTGTTTAGAATCTATTTACAAAATGTTTTACCAAATGTTTTTAGTTCCTATCAAATACAATGTTGTTCATGGTTCATATCTAAATTAAAGTCATTTTTAAATGATCTTATCTCCTAAAACACATATAGGCACTCATCACAGGTATAAACTCTCAAAGACTTTTTTCAATATACTTATGCTTTGATGATAACAAATAATCTCATGTTTTAGTTGTTTAACAAAATTATTTAGTGTGTAGAACTTTACAAATCAATAAAATTGATCATATGTAAGTTTTAGACACAATGCAAAATAAGATTAAACACATATATAACTTAAACGAAATTTATCTGAAGAGTAAACGGAGTCTACTAAAAGGTGTTAAATGCATAAAGAATAGATGTAAGTTTATTAAAGCACCAAATGCAAGCTTGAGAAGACTAAATAAAGTTTGATGAAGAGTCAGACAAAAATAACAAAGATAAAATGTATTTCAAATCAGTAAACAATGCTAACATGTGGATACTAAAAAATGTATTTGATAAAATACAAGAAGGTCTATCTTTAAAAGGAAGTAGACTCACCATTACCGAATATGATTCTAATACAAACATATCTAAGCTTTAAGTTTGTATTTTAGTTATGTGTCAATATAAAATCAAACATATTTTGAAAAGTTTTTACATAAAGGACAATGATAGCTTACAAGTTATAACAACTCTTTTTAGTACATCTATAAATAAAAGCAAAGCCATGATATTGACTAATGTAATGAAAAATAATATATGTAATCTATGTACATGTGATATGTGCATGTCACTAGAAAAAGTCTTGCTAAGCTTCTTTAGTATTTTTACAAATGTTTGTCCATTGGACAACTTTAGTATGTAATCTTTGTTTGTAAATTAATATTGTGAGATTTGACTTTATAACAATAAGTGTTTAAATTCATATATTTTTTTTATAAATACCAAATAACTTTTGTTATATGATTAGAAATAATTTTGTGCATTCGATTAGAAATGACATAATATGCACATATTTTACTTCGAAAGAAGATAAGCATATAATCAAAAAGTAGTTTTACCTACTTGTATTTAAATTAAAACTGACAAAAAAAATATTTATAATCAGTTATGATTTGTGGAACCTTTTGTATTCGATAATAAAAAAAACTAGCTATAAATCAAATTACACCGAATCAATATAAACTATATAATGTTTAACGTTATTTTTTATTACTTATATACAAGTCCTTATTGATTTAAACACTTATAAAAATATCTGTGAACATAGTTTTAAACTATTAAATAACCCCTCTTAACGCTAATTAGCAGTGAGATCAAATTTTCAAATATTTTAAAGTTTCAATCAAACCCCATTTCTAAAATTAATCATTATCAAAAATTACCGGATTATAAAAAAAAATAGTAACAATTTTAAATTATTGACACATTATTGGCCTCATCGCATATTATCACGGATATCTTGATCACTTTCTCCGATTGCACAAGTCAACGAAGCATGACAATGATTCCTGCATCCTCCATCAATCATGGCTCACAAATGTCAGAAATGTCTGCGTGAAGCATTCAATTCAACGTTCCACCATGACCCAGATTAGTTTTTCCTCATAAGAAGCACTTAGCTCAGCTAAAATGGTAAAATAATATGTATTTCTCATACAAAGCCATGTTCTTTTTGCTCCTATGCACTTGGGGTGCAAAAGCTGCTGACCCTTTAGGTGAATTCTGCAATAGAAACACCAACATCAGCAGTGGAGGAAAACTATCTGCCAATATTGACAAACTATTGGCAGAACTAGCCCTCAAAACTCCCTCCACTGGCTTTGTTGCCACCACTTATGGAAAAGACCAAGACAAAGTCTATGCATTGGCTCAGTGTAGAGGAGATGTGAGCACTCAAGATTGCTCCACTTGTATTCATGATGCCACAAAGCAAATCCTTCAACGCTGTCCAAACCAAGCTGATGCAAGGATTTGGTATGACTATTGCTTTCTAAGGTTCAGCAACAAGAGTTTCTTTGGTGAGGTTGATACATCTTTTGGTATATTCTATTTCAATGTTGAAACTGTAACTGACCCTGAAGCTTTTAACAAGGAGCTTGGGGCTCTTATGAACCACATTAAGGCACAAGCTGTGGTGCCTAAAGAGGGAGGGCTTGGGAAGGGAAAATCTGTGTTGTCCCCATTTCTGACACTCTATGCATTGGTGCAATGCACAAGGGACTTGTCTCAAATAGCTTGTGCTCAGTGTTTGGCTATTGCAGTGAACAACTTCCCCAATTTTTGCAGCAACCGTAAAGGGTGTAGAGTGCTATACAGTTCTTGCTATGTTCGATATGAACTCTACCCTTTTTTCTTCCCTCTTGATTCTAACAAAACAGGACCTTCCAATGCAGTAAGAGTCAGCGTTTACACTTGAAATACCATTTATTATGCCAAAAGTGTGTTCATGCTTCTACCAAACCACCCTTTGATCTTGAACATGGAAGCTGCAGTTGAAACAACTTTGAAACTATGTTAAAGCGTAAGACATTGTCTCAATTGTTGGTTTTGATTGAACTGTGTAGTTATATATAGTCCACAAGCTTTGTGTGTTGGGTAAGTAGACATGTGACATCTTTTCTGTTCTCATAATTATATACATATATGGGAATAAATTTCTTTCTAAGAACTTTTGTAACATAACTTTTTATAAATTAAAATTAGTTTATTTAAAATTTGAAAGATAAAAACTTAGAGAAATTATATAATTAGAGATATATTGGAATAAATTTCTAATTTAAGAATTTTTATAATAGAAAAATAAACTAAAAGGCGTTTTTCATAGATTAAAATTAGTATATGTAATTCTTGTAAAATGAAAGTTTAGAAAAATTTTACGAGAGAATTTAAATAAATTAACTTATATATAAGTAATTGTAATTTATGAAAAATATTTATTTTATTTTCCTTTTTCTCAACTTATATATATATAAGAGAAAAGAAGTGTATGAATTAATTAGATTATGTTGTTTTAATTATTAATCAGTGGTACTTGGATTCAAGTATAAGTGTAAGAATGCATCTATATTAAATATTCCGAAAGTTTATAAATATTCTATTTTGAACATTATTATTTCTGGTAGGGATATCTCGTATATTACAACTATAAAGTTAGATGATGACGCGTATTAAAGCAAATAATTAATTCAAATTTATATTATATTATTTTAACTAATAATTAAATTTAAGAATAATATTATTTGGTTTATAATAAATTATATCAAAATTAATATATAGAAAATAAATTATAAGTTCTTAATAAATTACAAATTGTTAAAAAAAATTGAATAAAAATAAAAATTAATAGATAACTACTTTAGTTATATTAAATAATGGATATATTATTTATTTAAATTAGATAAAAATTCTAATTATCTTAAATTTGTTTTTCGTCATTATTATATTTATTAACTTTTCTACTTTGTAAACTAACTATTATATTATATCTTAATTCTTATTTTTTTTTCTTCAATTAGGGAATAATTAACTGGTGATTAAGTACATAGTTTGTTCTTCTACAATAACCCATGCAGACTAGTTTTTAATTCTTTTACCATTTGTTGTGATTTAAATTGAGTATCAAAGAGTTTGCTATTAAACATGGCAAAGTTTATAAACATGAACGCTTAATTACTTTGTCTAAGGTGATAAAATTTTGCACTATTTTATAATCCCATCCTCAAATTCCTAAACTCACTAGCTTTACGTTTTTTTGACAACATTTTTCAAACTCAATTATAATTTTTCTGTTTATGGATCTAAAAAAAATTAGTTTACACATTTACCACAATTTAATGCAAAATTATTTATTTCCTCTTATCAAATTGCAATCATGCATGGCCGAATCCTTCTTGAGACATGGATACATTTGAACATGAATGTTTATATGCTTTATTTTGTATGGCATAATTATTGATAACAAATATAAAATAACAATTTTATATTTTTTTCACTGACTATCATTGTTTCACAGATTTTATAACACAAATTTTCGTGTATTTTACTATGAAATTTTTATTTATTTATTTTAATAATTTATTAAATGTCTAATGAAGTGATAAGAAAATAAATAAATAAATAAATAAACGTAAATAAGGTTAATGTAATATTATTTTGCAAAATTTGGTAATAAAATAATGCCATCCTAATTTTTTTAAATTTATAACGACAAGTCATTGTTTTGTTAGAAATTTAACAGATAGATAACATCTGTAAAAATTAATAATAAAATGTTAAAAAAATTTAGGTAAGAATATTCCTTCAAAAAATTATTAGTGGATAAAACTAAATTTTAACACTTAAGTCCTTCGAACAAAGAAGAAAGAAAAGGAAAATCACTTTCCATTTGCCGCAAACTCAATTAAGCGCATCGCATTTTTTCTCCTTAAACGCGATTTTGCTAATTGATTCGAAAGCGGAGAGCGTAGCCCCTTTCATGGTTTGAAATCCAGTTCCTTAAATACTAAACCCTTCTTCTTCCTTCTTGTATTCCACCATTTCCTTCTTCACATAATGAACAGGTATGTATGCATTTCTATGTTCCGATATTTTTAATCACTTTTTTTTTTGCGTTCAAATAATTTTTCTTTCGTCTTGTTTCTTCGTATGTTAGCATGGGAATGTGGTTTATAGTGGTTTATAGTGGTTTTCTATCTTCCTATTTGTGTTTCTGTTTTGGCTCTGACTCTGTAACTGGTGTATTAGAGTGATGAAGAAGAGCATTTCGAACGTCTGTGCCCTCAAAATTCCAAGAAAGTATTTTTGTACCGAGGGTGTGAAAGTTGCTGCTTCCACTATTGGAGTGTCGTCCAGTGTAAGTATACAACATATCATACCAATAATTCTAATTTTATACTTGTTTATAGTGTGTGTACAAAATTGAATTCATTTACATGGTGTTAGAGCAATACGGGGATAGTTATTTTTGCTATAGATTGGAAACTACAAATTTTAGCTCGATAATTTGATCAAACGGGCTTGATTCTTGTGTTTCTAAATTGACCATTTGGTGTGGATATGCTTGAAGATTGTAACCCTGTTTTGGTGATCCAGCTCTCCAAGTTTCTTCTTTGGAAGATTGAGGAGTTCTACTTTTTAATGTTCATTGAAAGATGCAACCTATTTCCTTTGATACTTATAGGGAACAATCATATCGTAGGCTAGACTTACTGGAGACTTTCTGTTGTGATGGGATACTTAATGGCATATAGATGAGCTTTCAGATGATTATCAGTTTCAGATTGTAATTTTATAGTCACTGTTTTACACAATCTGGTTGGGGTTTGAGTTTGTCATAATTGTTATGAATAACCTCTTTGAAAAGTTTTGAGGAATATATTTGGTATTTTAGTTTTTAGTATAACAGAAAATTGAATATTTCCAGGAGAACCAATTTTGATCTTACTGGAAATTCAGATCTGAATTATATTAAAACTGATGAGAAACAATTGGGATCTCAAGGAGCATGTCTGGGACAACAGAGAAGGTGGCTGCAAATATTTATGCTGTTTTATCAATAATCAACATCCAAAAATGTACTATAGAAGATTACCTTAGACCAGAATATTTATTCCTAAGTAGTCAATACTGTGCTATAGTTGCAGTAGCACTGTGGCGGAGTAGTGGAGTGGAGCAGCCCTAGGCTTCTATGTGATTCAAACAGCGGTGTGGAGCCGTTTCCCATAGTGCTCATAGTGCCTGAAATAATGGTTTTTTGCATGCTATAGTAGCACTACCTTGATATAGTTCTTTAAAATCCCACTTTTGCCACTATAATAATATTTGTTTAAGGGTTCTGAGTTGAATTGTGATTTTTCCCCTATTTTCTAATGAAATTTTTGCTTCAGAACCAAAAGTAGGATTTGAAACCCTCTTCCTTGGCCATTCCACGAAAAGTTACCTTTGTTCCTTTTTACACTTTCAAGACATTTTTTTTCCTGTGTTCTGATCTATCTTATTTCTTTAAACTTCCCAGTTCACAATCTGCTCATTTTTATTTAATTTGTGGTGTTCTTTTTCTTTTACTTTCATTATCTTTCATTCTTTTGACTAAATTACATGTTCCTAGATTGACTGTGATTGTCTCAGTAAACTGTGACTTATTTATCATGAATTTCCTTAATTTTATTTGAGTATTTATATGTGTAGTCGAAATTTTAGTTTGTATTAAAATATCTAAAGTAGAGTTCATCTCACTTTCCTCTATCCCACGGTTGCGTGCTGCTGTATTGTTAATTGTTAAAAGCATAAAGACGCAATACCCTTTGGTTTGGATGATTAAATAGAAAGACAGCATATAACATTCCCTTACAGTCCTCTCACTCATGCTGCAAGCTCTTGGTTCAAGTAGCCAATTTACAAGCAGAAAGGAAAAACACCAAGATATGAAAACTCTACCCATCTCAACAAGCAATATCAGGCAACTAGTACTACACTTGACTAAGAAAACCTTTCAATGCTGATCATGAACATTTCAAGCACTTGAGACAGATTCAGATGTCTTTGGTCTTTCTCATCATTGGTTACCTCGATTCTCAAGCTGGTCTCCAGTTCACATCACCGTAATACCCAGTAACCCAACCAAAGATCCTCTACTAGTACCCCAAGTCTTCAAATCACAACTTCGCAGACCGAAAAGCAAGATCTCTCAACCAAACTTATTGGCAATGACCCCTTACCCACTCACAGAATGTTCATTTAGGTATTGGTAGCACTGACTTTCAAAAAATTGACGTGGAAAGAATGGATTTTGAGATAATTGATTAGGCTAAACAAATTGATTTGCATTTGGGGATGATACTTTAGAAGTATGTTGTGGTAATTTGATTTTTTTGAACAATAGTTATGATGTTACATCTATTGATATATAAATATAGATTAGTAGATGTGTTTTGTATGTCCCACACCTAGAATAAATTCTTTTCAACATAAAAGCTAAAAGAATTTGCTTATCTCAGAAATTCTGCTCACTGTAGAATAGATTTTGAGAATTCTCAAAGTTCTTCAAAATCTAGGCTGCCCCATTTTCTCGGAGGAAACAACCATTTGGAAATTTCCACATCAGCACTCACTAGGCTATACTAATAACTCTTTGGTTACAACCTATGATAGTAATTGTTAACGGATTATCAGCAAGTGTACTGAGTCCTCAAGTAGTATAATAAATAGGATGAGTATCGTTTCCACAGGAAACGGAGTTTAATTGAAAACCAAATATATATATCAATAAATGGTGAATAAAAGCAATTAATAATAATGAGTTTGTTTACTGATTTAAAGAAAACGTAACAAAAAGTAGTTAAACGAGATAAAATTAATAAGAATAAAAGTCTTGGGATTGAATAATAATATTCTCCATTCTCATATACTCTTAACCGAATTCAATATTGTCTTTTCCAATTATCAATTTGCGCAAATAAAAATCTGATTTCTCTAGCATTGAATTTCATAAACTAAATTTTCTAACTTCTATTTTTAGTTATTAGAATAATTTAATTATCATTAAGATCAGTTGCTATATGCAGTCATGACTCTATAATTCATTCCTGAACTTATAAATGTAATGCATTAACATTTGGTTCTAATTCCAAAAAATGCTTTTCAGTCACAAAGAGAAATTTAAAGTATGACAATTTAATATAAAATGTTAAACAAAGATAAATTGAATAAAACAATATCAAATAAATATCAAGAATACATTTGAAGTGCAGAAATTACATTCAATCCCAATCCCAAGACGAAGAAAATTAGCTACTCATGGTAGCCATGAAAATACAAAAGAAGAAGAAAAGAAAGATCTTGATCACGACGGCTAGGAGAGCGTTCCCACAAATGAGAAATGATAGGTGATGGATGATCCTTTTCATTGCCCTATCCTTCCTTTTATAATGTTCGCACTTTGCAGTTGGTTACTTTGAGCCGTTATCTCATGATTTGCACTCTAACTACTGCCCTTGAAATTAAGCTTCATAACAGTTTTAAGTGGATTTTTAGCCCAAGCTATCTCCCTCGCTTCAGCGAAAAGTCACTTACGTCCCTTTTCCTTTAATTTTGTACCCATTCTCTTTCTTATTTTAATTTGAACCTAATTTTCCACAAAATCCGCTCTTTGCAACATAAAACTAATTAAAAACGAAATATCTAACAAACCTCATATTAAAACCAAATTAGTTAAATAAAATCTCAAACTAAAACAGAATTAAAAACAAAATCAACCAAATCTTCCTAAATCCAACCTATAATTAACAGCTATCAAAATTCTCCCCCCCTAGTTTCTTGCTTGTCCTCAAGCAAGACATTTAAAACCAATTCCTCCAGATTTTTAAAACCCACATACAATTTTCAAGCAATTCTCACTTTCCAAACTATCACTTGTAGTTTCATATATCAGAATTTTAACACACTTCTCACCATTGTTTCACTCTCAAGTCACATACTTCTCTCTATCAAAAGTTGTTAATCATTTATCAAAACAAATCAACCTTGTATTGAATGAGCCAGAAGGTCTTTCTAAAGGATATAACGTGGCCAGGCTAAAAAAAAACTTTTGGTTTTTCTTGGAACACAAAATGCACGAATAACTTTAAAAATTATAGATACAACTTGAATAATAATGTGGGGATCCACCTCAACCAGAAATTCCTGAACTATCTTCTCCTTTGAAATAATATGTGGTTACTGTATCTTTCTACTTTTCTTTTGCTTAGGCTATAACTGTAGCTTACGCAACTTGGTGACTTTTCCTGTGTACCCCTTTTTATTTTCTTTCATCCTCTCAGATACTAAGTATAAAATCTGAGAATTCACTGAGACTTTAATTTTATTTTTTATTTTTTATTATTTTTTTTTCAGTAGGTACATTAGTAAGAAAATCTATCTTAGCCTCCTCAGAACAGCCACAATCTTTTAAGTCCAAAAATCATCTTTTCTCCAAAGTTTTACTACAATTTTCTAACTATTCATACCCAAGGTGGTTTTCATAAACATATGGCTCAAGGTTTTAATAATATGATAGACACAAATGGGTTTGCAATTGAATTCCTCTCATCTCACCAGGTAGCTTTTTGGCTCTAGTTATAGTTTGCTCTCATTCAACAACTTGCCTTCTTCATTCTTATCAACAGAGAGTCAATCTTATCCTAACAAAATCAAGTAACAATCAATGTCAAGAAAGTATGCACTCACAATATACTCTCAGTGTATCACTCCTCTCTCAGCATCATTTCCTCATATCCTGTCAATCAATGTTAATGGCAATCCTCCCAATATCCTATTGTCCTCCTAATATGTTGTGACTGCTAGCTCAAGCTCAAAAACAAGACTACTCTACTTATATGCATGCAGAATTTTCAATTAACAGACCAATCCCTTTTTACTCAACCTCAACATATCAAACACATTTAACACAGAAAATAACATATCTTACCAATAAGTTCACCCTGTGCCAACATCTTTACAGTCATCCATAATTAAATTGTATAAGAGCAAGAGATATATATACAGTCATCCAAAATGAAAGAACTACACTACCACATATGTCTCTGATCAATACCAACAAAATGACATTAAAACAGCACAGCATCTTCAACCAACAATTTTCAGGACTCTTCACTTGGTGTTTCTTCCTCTGTGTCACTCCTATTCCTTTCCTGTTCTGCACTTCCTTCATCATCTTCTTCAATTTCTTCTGAGCTCGAGCTCCCATCAGATGATATCACATAAGGTACTGCTGAACCTTTGTGCTTAGCCCCTTTTTTTATTACTGCTGTTTTAATTCGAAAAGATCCCTGGATGATCTTTCTTTTTAGCAGGAACTTCAGCAATAACATTTTCACCACTTTCCTCAGTATTAGCATTCTCTTCAGTAGTTTCAGCAACTTCCTTAGCAACTTCCGCAGCAAAACTTTCAGCCTTGTCCTTCGCAACCTCAACAATTGCTTCAGCTTCTTCTGCAACCTCAGCAGTTGGCTCCGCTTTTTCCCCAGCTTCCTCATTCTTCTTAACTCCCTCATTTTTCTCAACTCCCGCAGTGATCTACGCCTTATGACAATCATCAAAATTCTCCCCTCCTACTGAGATTGGCCGGTCCCTTAGCCAATTCTTCATCATTCATATAAGTATTATCCCTCATTGCATGATACATTTGCAGCATAAATCTACATAGAGTACTCTGCTGCTCTTCCAAGTGCAAAATATGCCGCATCAATTTCTTCTCAACAACTTCCAAGGTAGGTTCAGACATTGAAGCTAGTGGGCTGGAAACTTGATTCCTCTGCTCTGGACGCTCTTCTGGATTGGTGCAATGGTGATCAATGAACTTTTTGTCAATTGGAGTTCTTATTTTCGCCCTTGGTTCAACAATGATCCCATTTTCAGCACACAATCCAGTAATCAATGCAGGGAATCCCAATGTCCCTAGCCTTTCTGCCCCCCGAACACGCTCCCAGTCCACTGTTCTCTGGATCTCATCTGAAATTATGCGAGCTACGTTGATGGTATAGTCATCCTGAATCATTGAAAACAATAAGTTGCTCCTAACAACATTGATGTCAGACACATGGCCTATTGGAACAACATTGGCTAACATGAATGTTAGTCATACTTGCAATAGCGTTCGCATGTCTCCCCTCCTGATGCGTGTTTCCTTTCCAGATGTTACAATCTGATAACCTTTGTCAGGCATGCATAATGTTGCTGCCACTTTTCGGTTACTGAACCCTTTCTTTCGGCTACACAGACGCTGATAGTGGCATTTTTCTTCTTGTCTGGAAAAAGGGTTTCCCAAAGAATCATCAATGGCTTGTGGACTGTATTGCCTTCCAGCTAGCGCTCGTTTAACGTCATATAGCTTGACACCTAAATTCCATTCCTCCAATGTGATCACTGAGATGAGTTTCTCAACTTCACCCCCTTTGTAATGTTTCAGCCTCTGTCCATTAACCATCCAACTCTTCTGAGTTTTTGGCGCCGTTGCCGGGGAATGGTGAAGAATTGAAAATTGAATTTTGTATCAATTGTATTGTGAATTACTGATTTTTCTTGTGATCGTAATCTCTTGTTAGACAGCGGTTGATGCGTTTGAGAAATCAAAGGAAAGAAGAACAGTTGTTATTTGATCCAGATATCAATAAGACGTTGTTGCTATCAGGTATTGAAGATGTTTAGAGCTTATCTTATAGGCTCTAAAGTGATAATTTACACTGATCATGCTGCTATCAGGTACTTGCTAACCAAGCCAGATTCAAAGCCCAGGCTAATTCGTTGGATGTTGCTACTCCAGGAATTTGATCTGGAAATTAAAGATAAGAAAGGAAGCGAGAATCATGTAGCCAATCATCTATCCAGATTAGCCAATGAAGAGATTACTGCTAGGAAATCTGAAGTTTTGGATGAATTCCCTGATGAGAAATTATTAGTAGTGCAAGAAAGGCCATGGTTTGCTGATATGGCCAATTTTAAAGTTGCTGGAATTATACCTGAGACCATGGACTGGCAGCAGAGGCGAAAGTTGTTAAAGGATTCAAACCAGTACATCTGGGATGATCCTTATCTGTTCAAGATAGGTGCTGACAATTTGATGAAAAGATGTGTGACTAATAGGGAAGCTCAGAATATACTATGGCACTGTCACAATTCTCCTTATGGGGGACATTTTAATGGGGAGCGAACTGCTGCTAAGGTGTTACAGTCAGGATTTTTCTGGCCAACATTATTCAAAGATGCTCATATGCATGTGCAGCATTGTGATAATTGCCAAAGAACAGAAACTATCTCAAAGAGACATGAGATGCCCCTAAGGAATATTCAGAAAATTGAAATATTTGATTGTTGGGGGATTGATTTCATAGGCCCCCTGCCTAGTTCATTCTCAAATGAATACATTTTGTTGGCTGTGGAATATGTCTCACGTTGGGTGGAAACAATTCCAACTCAGAAAGCAGATGCAAAAACAGTGATCAAATTTTTGAAGAAAAACATATTCTGCAGGTTTGGTACTCCAAGAGTGGTGATCAGTGAGGGAGGATCTCATTTTTGTAATGCACAATTAAGGAAGGCATTTGCACATTTTGGGGTGAAGCACAAGATAGCTACAGCCTATCATCCCCAAACTAATGGACAAGCAGAGGTGTCTAATAGAGAAGTGCAGAGAATTCTGGAGAAAACAGTGTCAGCATCACGCAGAGATTGGGCTATAAAGCTAGATGAGGCACTATGGGCCCATAGAACAGCTTATAAAACACCTACTGCAATATCTCCATTTCAATTAATCTTTGGGAAGGTTTGTCACCTTCCTATGGAAATGGAACATCGAGCTTTCTGGGCATTGAAGTGGTTGAATTTTGATTCAAAGGCTTCTATTGAACAGAGGAAGATACAACTGTAGGAATTGGAAGAGATGAGGCTGAATGCATATCAGTCATCAAGGCTATATAAGGAGAGAGTCAAGGCTTATCATGACAGAAAATTGCTGAAGAGGAACTTTGAACCAGGGGAGCTTGTTCTTTTATTCAATTCCAGGTTGAAATTGTTCCCTGGTAAATTAAAGTCAAGATGGTCAGGCCCTTTTATGGTCAAGCAGATTAAACCTTATGGTGTAATTGAAATTGAGGACGCAAAAACTCAGAAGAGTTGGATGGTTAATGGGCAGAGGCTGAAACATTACAAAGGGGGTGAAGTTGAGAAACTCATTTCAGTGATCACATTGGAGGAATGAAATTCCGGCGTCAAGCTATATGACGTTAAACGAGCGCTAGCTGAAAGGCAATCCAGTTTTAATTTGTTAATTCTTAGGATTTAGTTTCATTTTTAAGTAGTATATTTTTGAAAAATAAAAATTAAAAAAAATAAATATATAAATAAATAAATAAATTTTAGATTTTTAGAAAATTTTGAGGCTGGGTAATGGGCCTATAGATTGAGCTAGGCCCAGCGCTTGAGCTAGAAATCACTTAGCGCAGACTAGTGCAACATTATTGGATTGTGCCTTGTGATACAAGGTCACTTCAGTCAGTGACTTTTTAATTGCGCTCTCATTTCTTCTTTCTCATCTTTGCTCTCGACTTTCTCTCTGCCCTAAAACTCAAACCTTTGGAACTCAGGTAAGATCACTACTCCATTTGCAAAATTTTTTTCTCTCTCGCTACCACTATTGCATTGTAATTGAGAATCTACGTTGTGTTGTAGTTATAGGAGGAGAAGTTAGTGGATTTGAGTCGTTAGGGTTTGCGGTTAGAGTGATTTTAGGGCTTTTGAGGGTTTCAGTTACTGGTATAGTTGAGAATAGTGAGTGGCTTTGAGTTTCTTTGTGTACTAACCTTGGTTTGTAGGAAGAATGCCACGAGTAAAGCACATTGCTCCCGTCCGACCGAAAAAGAGACGAAGGGCTGACGAACCCTTCTTTGATGACGCCATTTCTTCTCAAACTCCTGAGGAAGACGAACCGACGAGCTTTCACAAGCAAAGCACAGCCAGGAAATTTCTGAATGAAAACAAGTTCCAAAGATATGAGGAACTTACTAAGTGGCGATTCCTGCCTGAGAGAAGGGTGGACTTAAAACCTAGAGATTGTGATACGTTTCTGATGGGGTGTTGAGGCGAAACTAAAAGAAGTTAGCAGAACCGATGTGGAGGTTTGACGAAAAAGTTATTAGGGAATTCTATGCGAATGCCTGGGCTGAAAGGCAGGATAGAAGCCACAGGAAAACAATGGTGAGGGGAAGGTGGATTTCTTACAGTCCACAAGCCATTGATGATTTTTTGGGAAACCCTTTTCCCAGACAAGAAGAAAAATGCCACTATCAGCGTCTGTGTAGCCGAAAGAAAGGGTTCAGTAACCGAAAAGTGGCAGCGGCATTATGCATGCCTGGCAAAGGTTATCAGATTGCAGCATCTGAAAAGGAAACACGCATCAGGAGGGGAGACATGCGAACGCTATCGCAAGTATGGCTAACATTCATGTTAGCCAATGTTGTTCCAATAGGTCATGTGTCTGACATCAATGTTGCTAGGAGCAACTTATTATTTTCAATGATTAAGGATGATTATACCATCAACGTAGCTCGCATAATTTCAGATGAGATCCAGAGAACAGTGGACTGGGAGCGAGTTCGGGGGGCAGAAAGGCTAGGGACATTGGGATTCCCTGCATTGATTACTGGATTGTGTGCTGAAAATGGGATCATTGTTGAACCAAGGGCAAAAATAAGAACTCCAATTGACAAAAAGTTCATTGATCACCATTGCACCAATCCAGAAGAG
>Ga0099824_1005036_pt1 | contig 18791 bp, 9 predicted proteins | sample SiratrowhiteBW_FD_76837 | JGI IMG/M metagenome (GOLD analysis project Ga0099824, IMG submission 76837) | Root nodule microbial communities of legume samples collected from California, USA - Siratro white BW | ecosystem: Host-associated > Plants > Roots > Nodule | place: USA: California... | reverse complement strand
TAAGTGATATTGCTGATTAGAGTAGTTGATTTGGGATTTAGACGTTGTCGACGACGAACAGAAGAATTTTCCGATTTGATGTATGAGAACCGGATGGGTTCCATCCGGTTCTCATTTTTATTTAGAAATGAGAACCGGATGACAGCCCCATCCGGTTGTCATTTCAAAATAAAATGACAACCGGATGAGTATGTCATCTGGTTGTCATTTCCAAATAAAATGAATTTTTGTTAAATGACAACCGGATGGGGTGTCATCCGGTTGTCATTTTATTTTGAACTGTGTCATCCGGTTGTCATTTTATTTTGAAATGACAACCGGATAACATACTCATCTGGTTGTCATTTTTATTGAAATGTGAACCGGATGGGGGTGCCATCCGGTTCTTATTTTTTTACTCGTATAAACCAGATAGGGTCAATTGTGGAATTAAAATTTTGTATTAAAATGCAGGAAGAAGATATTAGGGTGCAGGAAGAATTACGCAATCACACGTCTCTTCAACCCTAACCACAGCCACAATCACAACCCCAACCAAAACAAGTTGTTGATAATGCTCACAAGTCGGGATGGTGAGAGTTTCGAATAGGGAAAACATATCTATCACCTAATTTGGAATATTAGGTAAGTTATAAAATTGAAATTGTTAAAAAAGTAAAATATGAATAAGTTTCATTAGGTTAAAAAGAAATTATAGTAATATATATGTACGGCCTACCACTTTCGGTCAAGGGTCCTCGTTTTCAGCTAACAAATCACCTTTTATTCAAAAACTGTTCTTAGTTTGTGTTCGTTATATATTTTAAAACATAAGTTGAAACGATTACAAAATTATTATAATAAGCCATTTCAAATAACTTCATAATTTATTTTTCTGATCATAAATTAACTTGTTTTAAATATAAGTTAAAACAAAGTAAAATATTCACTGTAATCAGAAGCTATTTTAATACTATAAAATTAATTACTTTCTATAAAATAATTTTCTGATTGTAAATAAACATAAATTAATTTATGTCCCGAAAGATAGTGACTTATTAATGAAAAGATGGTTGTATGAATATAATCAAAAGCTTGAAATTTTCAGTTCAAATGGATAAGAAAAAAAATTTTCATTCAAGACCATCAAACACGATTAAACAAACTTTTCCATAAATATTTTTAAAACAAACAAATAAATAAAAAATTATAAACTAAAATTAACTTGTTAGAAAGTAAAATAAAACATTTAAAATTAGTAAGACTACTACAAATTATAAAATTTTAGCATATGTAAAAAAAAAATATTTTTTTCTTTGTAGTTTTTCTAGAAATACTTATAGAAAACTCAATAAAAAAAAACACTCATGTTGTATATACCCCTAACCCCATGGTAGAAATGAACAAATAGTTACAAGTTCAAGAAAAATAGTAAGGAGTGAGAAGTGACAACAACATTCATTGTTTTAACTAGATAACATTGTCCATCACTATTGGTGATTGGATTGAGCTTCAACAGGTTGCATCTCTGATTTCTTTTTCTCCTTAAGAATTGCCTGTCTTGGCATTACTTCTAAGAGAAAACTTCCCCCATTCCATATTGAGGCTGAAACCTTCAGTATCTGGAAAACTACATGCAACTCATATGACAAGAATATGGGCACAGCCAATGCCATGGTTGCCACCGTAAATATGCCTTGAAGAAAAATGTACATTAGCATCCGATTTTGATCCCCTAACAACCCACTTAAGCGCCACCATACGTTGTTTGCTTTTTGAGCCTTTTTCGAAAGTTCCCTATCAAACAATACAACTCAATAATGACATAAAAGCATCTTAAACTTTGAAGACTTTTGTTATGAACTTCAATGTATATTGGTTACCTGTAGGAAGTCATCACTTCGGGATCTCTTAAAAACCTTTGCCTACGCAAGACATTGACGATGAGGAAGTATAGAACCTGCCACAATGTGTAAGCTACCAAGGGTACCAGAAACAGCCATGCCCAGAGGAACCATTTATCTTCAACGTAAGGCCACGTAGGCCTTCTAGCAGTTCCCTCTGGATGCATGGCTTCGAAGGTTGCAGGATCCCACCATCGAATGGTAAAGAAAACCAATCCTGAAAAGTACTACTGTTAGTAAAATGGAACAACAATACACATGAAGTTAGCATTTCTATCACAATTCTGTTCTACTAGTTGCATGTCTCTAACATTTGGATAAGTGTTGTTCAACAGAACTAATGTGTTGAAGGCATCACTGTACTAAAACTGATACAGTAAGGACCCGTTTGGATACAAGGTAGAAGTGCTTCTGAGAGTTTCTCTACTAGAAATATAGAGCTTTTGTCAGTAGAAAAGTTTTCAAAAGTTCTTCGACCTTTGTAAATTGTATTCAAACATGCTCTAAGAAATATACTTTTAGCAAATCTACAGCAAGTTCAACCCACTGGTTGTTTAAATTTAACACTACGATGTCAGTTAAGAAAATGGGATGAGGATGCACTATCTATTATGGTGGACATCAACCTAAATACCTCAATGTCAAAAGAGGGAAAAAAGAGCAAACTGTGTCTGACAGTAAGGGAAGTAGAAGAAGCTATAGAATAGAGGCTAAACAATTTGAATTGGATATTGATACGATGAGAAGGATGGGATGTGATTAACATTGATTTGGCGTGAATGATGCCGTATGATATGGGTTCATGTTTCTCATATATTCTCACAACATTCGTACAACATAACACTAAACATTCCTTTCCAGATAAAAAGAAGATAAATCTTACACCCAATATTTGACTATTGAAGGTAGAAGTCAACAATTATTGTAGCAGAAGCCTACAATTTCCCAGAATTTCTTTTTCTTGCTGAAAAAAAAATAGAGGAACCATAAGAAGGTGGTATAGTTTACCAGGTAAAAGATGGATAAGAACACTGACAATTTTGTCAACAGAACTGAAAACCAAGCTGCAGCGCCAAACAATCAAAGCCCATGCTAAGGGCCCCTGCAAAAGCTCTTGAATAAGACACAAATTTGACAGATGAATCATTCTTTAACCAAGGAATCAAATTACTATCAATAACGTTCTTACCTCAGCAAAAGAAAAGCAAACCATGAAAAGCTTCTCATTTTTTGGGTAAAACAGAAGATCAACTAAGAATATTGTATTGGCATAATAGCAAAAATCCTGAAACACAAACAATCATGTAACTCAATAACAATATTAGTACTCTATCAGCATGAAAGTGAGTTAGCAATTAATGGGAATCGAGAAACTACTGCAAAGGTTTTAAATATTAACAAACACAGTTTAAATTGTCAAAGTCCTTGTCTGTCATTACTAATGGAGTTTCCTTATCGAAAATATCTACAAATAAGATCAATCTTTCAAAAATCCATCTTTCTAAATGCTCTATCACACATCACAACCATGTCGGTTGTTGGTAATTCCTCAATTAAACATTCTTTTTGCTAACTGGCCTATCCCACATAAGAAAGAAAAATAACATGATAAGCAAATATTTATAATCCAACTATTCTTTCATTTAGTTATTTGCTAATAACTGTAACAGATTCATAACTAAGGATGTCCCTTCTGTTTAAGACTACATATTCAATCAGATAATTGCCTAATACCTCAACCTGGACCCTTATGTTTTTTTGGTGTCGATGGCTATTGTACTCTTATGGCCTCATTCAACTTTAAAGCGTACTCCTCAACATTGCCCTTGGTAGTTTTGCATCTCTAAGTTTTACAATAACAGATTATTGATCACAGTCACTTATCATGAATGCTTGTGGACGCTACAAATACAACAAAACTCAAATTCATCCTCAAAGCAAACATAAGCTTCCAGAATCAAATAGTGATTGAATACATCACAAGGTACAGCGCACTTCAGAACAAAATTTAGATACGTTGGCTCACCAGCAGATAGTAATGCCATTTCTTGAACCTGTAGTATATCCAACGAAGAGGGACAAAGATGACAAAGAACAAACAATATACATAGGGAATGTCTTGGGGTCCTGGCAAGAAAAACAAAAGTGGCAAAAAAATAAGAATCTATCAAAGAAAAAAATTCCAAAACAAAGCAAATGCATCAATTAGAGTCATCAACTTACTAGCCCCTAAAAGGAAGCAAAACCCCCCAAAACCGAGAACCCCAACGAGATGCGTAACCTGAACATAAATGTAAGAATGATCAACAATTAAAGCAGGTAGTTCAATATTTGACCATGCAAACGGTCAAACTCCCCACAATAAACCCCTTGAATTGTTCAACACCCAGATAACAATTTTTGTAAAAGAAAACATTTTGAAACGAAAAGTGAAATGGGAAACGCAAAAGCACCTTGTTGATGAACCTTTCATGTTCCTCGGCTTGTTTGGCAATCTTCACTGCCTGTTTGGAAAGCATCTGCTTGGTGTGCACAGCTTGTTTGGACAGCATCTCCTTCGCAGAGACAACAAAAAAAAAGGGAACCCACATCGTAAAAAGCAAAACCCAACAACGTGCGGCATAAAAAATGAAAGAAAAGAATGGGTTTGTATTTTACCTTAGATCTGTCCCTGAACCTCTGTGACCGCTTTGGAGGAGATTCGCCATTGGAACAGTCTGCTGCATCTGCATGATCTTCGGTATCAGACATTTCAATTTTCAGTAGACAGTGCCCAAAGCAGAGAGAGAGAAGACAGAGTGTTGTGGTGTGATTGGAGACATGAAACAAATCAACCTCGCATGAAAGCTTATAACTAAAAAATGGAACTTTCTGGCTAAACATTCTCATTTTTTATTTTTTTTTATCATTTTTTTATCCCTTACAACACACGTAGTTTTCTCAGCGTGCCGTGTTACACAATAATGTTTTTAATTAATCATTCACTATTTTTTATTATCTTATGCAATAAAAAATTAAAAAAATGTATATACGTACAAAATTAGTCTGCGAGATAATAATGTGTGTAGAATATTTTTTAAATGGTAGATTCTCTGTTCGAATTATGTGAAAGAACAATTGTTGAAGAGATTGTAAACATACATTAAAAAAACAAGATATATGTATATTTTATAAACTAATGTTTTAAATATGAATTAGGTATAATCATCTATTTGATATCTGTACTTAGGTGCTACTTCTGAAAAAACCGAGTACACAATTCAAGGTCACATACCTATTAAATGCATATAATTTATCCCACTTACCCCATATTGTACTTGTACATACTAGATTGCTAAAAATGAAATCAATTAATTGCTAGATATTTTTTCTATATCAATCTGGTGATAATTTCATATTCATTTTGAAATATATTTTATCTTTAATTTCATTAAACAATGCTTAAACTTTTACAGATAAGATTTATTAAAACAATATAAGCTGACATTAAAATAACTTTATTGATTAAAATTGTTCTCTCAAAACAACAATGCAATACTTGTTGTGTTTCACTCTTTGATTTGAAGTATATGCAATGGGAGTTATTTAATTATAATATATGGATATTTGATCAATAAATACTTTTTTTTCAAATATATTTTGGTTACTTGGAATTTATAAAGAACGATTTCTTATGGATTATTTAATATTTTATATTAAATAGAAGACAGAATATATAAAATATCAAAAAGAGGAGAACATATTTTACAAACTAAATAATTTTCAACAATATTTTTTATTTGAGTAAATAGATAGTTTCAAATTAAAAATTGGAAGTTTAATGAGATGCATTTAAGATGTCTAAATAAAATAATGTTGTCTATTTTAATCAGGCATCTTATTTGTTTGCATAAAATGTAATTAACATTATCTCTTTAATATTCAATCAAGTTTTTATATTTCGTTTCATTTTTCTATTGAATTTCTAAAGTTATATATAATCCATATAAAGTAGCATAACATAAGGCATTGGTAAAATAATAATTTGGTCAATTTTTAGATCTGCCAACATTAAAAGTTTCAAAAGAATATTCGAATTATATATTTATTACGTGTAAAAGAATATTTTTTTTTTGTCAAAGCTACATGCATTTAATAATAGCTATTTAGCCAAGTGAATAAATACTTGCTATTTCATCTAAAGGTAAAAATAATAAAAGTGATATGAATTAAACAAAGTGTAAATTTATAATTTTTACATAACTATGATTAAGGTTTAGGGAGTGAGGTGTTTTTTATATACGTCTTTGCTTCACGATTTTGACAAAAAGGAAGAAAGGGGAGGAAGAAGAGTAAAAACATTTTCCTACAATTTTTTACTCCTTTCCAAAATTAAAAAATATAAAAATTTAACATAAGTAAAATATAATTTAAATATTTTTCTTATATATCTTAAAAATAGATTATTTTATTTTCTCTGTCTCTTTTATTTTTTAACGAAACAATTTTTTTTTTGTATATACCTGTCCCCTCCTTTTTTTTAACCAAACGTTGCAATACCAAGAGTAATGAAAAAATAAGGAAATTTTCATTTCACAAACATAAACTAAATTATTAAAATGGTCTGAGAAAAAAATTCAGTACATCATATTATACCTTAAACATACTTTATTTTAGAAATGCTTGAAACATATTCTTTTATCAATGAGTGAAATATATTAAAATTTATAGAATCATGTGACTTTACTTCTTTAATAAATTTCTTCCATAATTATGTAAATTTAAAGAATAACTTTTATTTGATAGTAATAAAATGTTGGATGAAAAGTAGGTTCCAACTTCTGTTGCCAACTTTGGTATTTGTTTTTAAGGAAATGTTGTCCGTTAATATTCCGTTTGAAAAAGGTAGCGGCAAACGAAGGAACAAACGACAAAATAACATTACAACAACTTCTTCTCAAAACTCCAATGATATGGTTTTTTCTTCCCATGCCCATCTTTAAATATCTCTTTTTTTGGAATCAAAATTGGACCTTATTTTATTTCTTTGGTTGCAGATTTTGAATTTTGCTTCCACCTTCTTCTTGTGATGTTTTCGGTCCTTTTCAACCCCACCCGGTAATCTACCTATCCACTCATCACGTCCTCGTTCCATTTTCATATATGAAATTCATTACTGTTCTATTTCATTCTATTTTCTTTTTCATGTTTCATGAATGCATTTTTTTTAATTGAATTCTGGATCATGTTATTATCATTTGAATTAGCTTCTTTTGTTTATCTTTCTGTTGGAATGTGGACAAAAGAAAATGTCTAGAGTTGAAGGGGGTAAGAGTGGTGAAGAGGAGAACAATGTGGTATTAAAAGGTGTTGAAACCGTAGACAAAGCTCGGTTGTGCAGAGAGAAAAGCTATTCCACGAATTCAAAATCTTCCAAATCCCAGTTACTTGATCCCAAATCAAAGGCTAAAGATAGCAAAGAAGATAACTTACGTAAGGATAAGAAGTCCGTATGGAATTGGAAACCATTGAAGGCCCTTTCCCTCTCTCGCAATAAGAAGTTCAATTGTAGTTTTTCTGTGCAAGTCCATGTGATTGAAGGGTTGCCTTTGAGTTTCAACGATTCTTGCCTTTCTGTGTATTGGAAGAGGCGGGATGCGCTTCTTGTGACCCCTCCAGCCAAGGTCATTCATGGTGTGGCTGAGTTTCAAGACATTTTGACACACAGTTGCTCAATCAATGGAAGTAGGAGTGGACCCCAAAACTCTGCCAAATATGAAACCAAGCATTTTCTGCTCTATGCTTGTAAGGAAGGTGCCCCAGAACTTGATTTGGGGAAGCACCGAGTGGACCTCTCAAGGTTGCTTCCTCTCACTCTGGAAGAGCTTGAAGAGGAGAAAAGGTCAGGGATATGGACTACAAGTTTTAGATTATCAGGAGTCGCAAGGGGTGCAGTGATGAATGTCAGTTTTGCGTATGTCATTGTTGGTGACAATAACCATTGTGATCCTCTGAATGTACTCACTCCCAAGAAAAATGGTATGCCTTTGATGGAACCAGACATAAAACCTAGTCAGGTTGACGGGAGGCTTGGAAGTACTGGAGATTTGCCAAGCTTTGCCAGTAATTATTATTCATCTCAAAATGTAGATGAGGTGAAAGATCTTCATGAGGTGTTGCCAAGATCAAAATCAGCTCGAGCCAGCCCAGAATCCATCTCATGCAAGGAATTTGTTGAAGAAAGGATTTGTAGTTCAAAGCACGGCAAACATGAACTTGAGGGAATTAAAGAAAATATCGACCCAAGCAAACCAGTTGTTTGTTCTTCATTCCATGATGCTAAGGACAAGGCAGAAGAGAATCCAGGTAATGAGGGGAAAACATGCAGTCTAGTGCATGACAAACCTGAAGTTTTTGTGTTTCAAGAAAACCTGGACACACTTACGCCAAATGATTGTCCTTTACCTGATTCTGGAATAGAAAATGTTGAAGAATGTGAAAGTAATGAATTTTCTGTAGTTGACAAGGGCATCGAATCTTCCTCAGATGAACATGTTAAACTAGAGGAATCTACTGGAAAAGCTTTTATTGATGTCTACACCGTTGACAGTACTCGGACCCTTGATAATGCTGGTATTCAAGTATCTTTTCAAGACCATGATAATCAGGATTCCCTTGTTGAACTAAGCGATAATTCTAAGGAAAGTGTCGTGGCACGTGAATTTTCTAACCTGAAGGATGACTTGCCGACGAAAGAACTTCTACTGCAAGAACTAGAATCAGCTTTAAATAGTGTCTCAGAGTTGGAGATAGCGGCAATGGATTCTCCAACAGTCATGGAAGCAAAATCTGAATATAAGTTGAGAAAGACAAAAAGCTTGGATGATGTTACAGAATCAGTTGCCAGTGAGTTTTTAAGTATGCTTGGCATAGACAATAGTCCAAGGGGTTTGAGTTTTGAATGTGAGACTGAGTCTCCAAGAGAGCTCCTTTTAAGACAATTTGAGGATGAAGTTCGTTCAAAGGGCTTCTCTTTGTTTGATTTTGACATGGGCAGTGATAATGAAGCAGAGAGTGATAATGATTCTTCTTTTGAGGCCATTAAGCCAGCATCCTCAATGCCAGATGTACATAAAGGGCACCTAATTGAGTTTGAGGATGTGAGGAGCAAACAGAAGGTCCAGATGCTAGAGGACTTGGAAACACAAGCCTTAATGCGTGAATGGGGCTTGACTGAGAAGGCTTTTCAGCATTCTCCTAGAAGAGATTTTAATGGCTTTGGAAGTCCGATATATTTTCTACCCGAAGAGACTCTACCATTACCTCCTCTAGCAGAGGGGTTAGGTCCTTTTCTTCAGACCAAAGATGGGGGCTTTCTACGGTCAATGAATCCCGCACTCTTCAGGAATAGTAGAACTGGTGGAACATTAATCATGCAGGTTTCTCACCCAATTGTGGTGCCCGCTGAAATGGGTTCTGGGATAATGGAGATTTTGCAGTATTTCGCTTCGGTGGGAATTGAAAAACTTTCCAAGCAGGCAAATAAGTTAATGCCCTTAGAAGATATCACAGGGAAGACAATGCAACAAATATCAAGGGCAGCAAAGCCAGTCTTGGGGGGAACACACAGGTTTGTCTATCCCTTTTTTCAGCACTTGTCTTGGAAGTAAAATTTTAAATATTTCATTCCTTCAAATGGTTGAATGGTTGAATTTTCTCTGCTGTATGTAGGCAATTACATTTGCAGCATAATTTGGTAAGAGGACAGGGTTCTACTTGTGCGCAAAAAGGCTTACTATATGGTGGACTAGTGTCTAGTAAGTTCAGTTCAGATTCAGACGGTATCCAGAGAGGCTCAGAGTCTGATGATCTTGCTCTATTAGCTATGGAAAAAATTGAACCACTTTCACTGGAGGGTTTGAGAATACAATCTGGGATGTCAAATGAGGATGCACCATCAAATGTCATTGCACAATCCTATGGGGATATTTCAGCTCTACAAGGCAAGGGGGTTGGTATTAGGGGCTCCCTTGGCCTAGATGGAGCTGCTGCCATGAAATTGTTGGATATGAAAAACAGCAGCAGTGATGAATATGATGGTGTTGAAGGCATAATGGCCCTATCATTAACTCTAGAAGAATGGATGAGGCTGGATTCTGGTGACATAGATGATGATATAGATAATATCAGTGAGCATACTTCCAAACTTCTTGCTGCCCATCATGCTAACTCTTTTGACTTGATTCGTGGGAAGAGTTCAAAGGGAGAGAGGAAAAGAGGCAGGAAATGTGGTTTGTTGGGAAACAAATTCATAGTAGCTCTAATGGAGCAGCTTCGTGATCCTCTGAGAAACTATGAGCCTGTTGGAACACCAATGCTTGCTCTTATACAAGTGGAGAGAGTGTTCATCCCACCAAAGCAACAGATTTATAGGCACTTGGATGAGGCATGGAATAACAATGATGAGCGTAAAATAGTAACCAAGGTGGAGATGAAGGGCAACAAGGAAGAGAAAAGTTCTGAAGATGAGGCCATTCCTCAATTCAAAATTACGGAAGTACATGTTGCAGGTCTGCACAAAAGGAAGTTTTGGGACACTTCGAGACGACGACAACAACAAGAACAATCTGGTTCCCGCTGGTTGATTGCTAATGGAATGGGGAAGAACTTTAAGAATCCACTGCTGAAGTCAAATGTTGTAACTAAATCTAGTGCTCCAATCACTACCACAAACGTGCAACCGGGTGACTCATTCTGGAGCATATCATCTCGTATTTATGGTACACTAACAAGATGGAATTGGTAGCACATATAAGAAATCCGAACATCATTCTACCAAATAAAACTTTAAGGGCATGTTGACCGGTAAATGGATGGAATACTAAATTCAGTCATTTGCCATGAGAGGGCTTATCCTTGCCAGAGGCAATAATTAAATTAAAGTGTGTTTGGTGGGATGGAAGAGAGACTATACCAATAGGTCACACAGAATAAATTAATTGTACATGTCTTACTGTCTTCTACTTTAAATATATTACTTATCATAAATTTATCAAAAATAATCTTTGCCAGAGTCCATTTTTTATTTTAGAGTTTTTTTATTAATTTTCATTAATAATAAAATGTGTATTACAAGAAGTTTACGATCAACATTCAGAACTCAAATAGGGGGTAATTAAATAACTCAAACCTTCTCATCATATGCAATATTTGCGCAATTCTTTCTTACAGTTCCAGACAAAAAGGGGTTATTCAAATAAAATTGAAGCTGAGAAAAATTATTCAAAACGGACCGGTTGCCAGATATCCCAGTATTTTGACATTATTTTAGATACATTACTTTTAATTTATACCATTAATAAAGAGGTTGTTATTGTAAACGATTTTTTGGTGAATATATTTCCTTACAATTCTACTCTTACGTTTTTTAACTCCCTTTATATGTACAGTTTTTTATTGTTCTACTTTTTAAAACAAAAATCAACTTTATAATTCTAACATTTTTAGTTTTCGTATCATAAAAAAATGAACAGGTATAAACGTAAACGCATCTTATTCCACTAATTTCTCTTTATTACTTCTATCACTCATATTTCGAAAATTTATCAAAACAATATTATTTTTTAATACTCACTTTATCTTTTATTTTGAATTAAAATATACGGAAAATGAAATGAAAAAAGAAAGAATAAAAAAATGTTGTAACGAAAAATAAAATAAGGATATAATATTTTTCAGTTATTTAGATGAGTAAGAAAGATAAAAAAAAAAAAAACACATTGCACCAAAAGATTATTTTATTAATTATAATTATCAAACTTAATTCAAAAAAACAGATTTTTTGTTTCGTTATTTTTTTTTCAACTTTTCATTATAAAACATTCATTTTATAAAAAATTGAAAAATAAAATCTACATTTTCCTATTATTTCACACCAATTTTAGGGAGAAGAGTCCGAGTCTCAAAAATAATCATTTGAACCGTCTTCCCTTTCTTTTTCCACTGATTTCCCCTGACAAACAATGGGTATATCTGACTTACAATAATATCACTTCCCTTACCCGAGTGTAAACGAGGCATACCTTCAAAGAGTGTGGAACACCTGTTGCTTCTCTTCACACTTCCTTCCTAGGCTCCATGCACCAACAGCGCCATGCTTATATCCAGTAATCATCAGACTAATCAATTAAAATCCTATGGCTCTGACTAAATATCATCTCCACCATGTAACCCTTATCCGCGGGCCATAAAAATGGTCCAATATGACAGATTTTAAACATGCATGAAAACTGTTACACGAATAATCATCATCCTAACTCAAACATGTCAGGACCTGGTAGCTCAAATCATCGTCAAAATAATCACGCGTTAAATAGGACACTTAAATTTCTACAAGAATTAATAAAAGATAACATGAAATAAAATAGGATTAAACAGCCAGATTTCCCCCAATCACGGTCTCAGCGTACATTAGTATGAAAAACATGAACCCATTCACCAAGAACATAGGTAAAGTATATAGTACATACACTACATGTATATATAATATAGCTTACGTAAATAATTATTATTCTACATGTCATTTGTCAAATTCGATCAGGCACCCAAAATGTAGATGCCGTAACAGTATAGGAAAAGGGTAGCACAAATTGTCTGCGCATCTTCCAAGTTCTGGAAACCACAACCCAATCAAAATTGTTCAATGATATATACCTTGACGTGGGGCAGCATGTCCCAGTAGGAAGCATCTTCTCACAGGGAGCTCTCACGGGCAGCAACTTCAAAGGACAGAAACGTGTGAATCCTTAGTTAGCCAATTAGTATCATTGAAATAATTTAATGCCAGCCAATCATCTCGCCCCAATATCTGGCAGCAGTATTAAAACAAGTGAGCAAGAGCAAAAAACAAGATTGCCAGCACTGTGCTAAAAGGGGGACAAAAATCGATCGCAACGAAGAATATATAAAGTTAGAGAAAAACACAAGGACAGATCGTAAATGCAGAGCCTAAGAAAGAGGAGAAGACAAAAAGAACAAGAAAACATCCACATCTGAAATACAAAATTGTAAATTATTCAAGCAGTTTTTGTGAAAACGTTGAGTCGAACGTAGCCCACGTCTTTCCCAATCCACCAATATACTTCCTTCTCCATTTTCGGGTTTGGAAAGTGTGAAAGGACGTTTGGTGCCTTGTAAACGGCAAACCAAACACACACTAAGTAAAAGTTATACCACGATGTTAACCCATCCATGCTACTGGCCTAGCTTTAAAACACAGCATGAAGAAAAAAATATTACCATTTGCATTTTGAGTGTCTTTCTTTCGCACTGGGGCATGCTGTTCAAGAAATTGCTGAATTGTTCTCCAGTAGTGATCACCACCAGCCAGCCAAGTATCCATATGCATGCCAGTAGGAAACTCCACAAAGAGACACTGATTATTACGAGCAGCTGCCTTAGCATAAAGCATTTGCATATGTGACGGGGGGACCATCTCATCTTGCAATCCAGAGAGAAATAGGATAGGTTGTTTGATCTGCAATGATTTACAATAAAAGGTGATGCATAAGCACATGAATCCAGCCAAACACATAGAATAATGGGTAACAACCATAAAATACAATCTGCATTTCCTCACATATTGGCACACACAAGCACAACCAATAGACAGAGAGATCTTAGAAGTTTAAAATTAACTTCCATCTAATTTGATCAAACAAGTTATTATGCCCAAGAGACCTAATTCTAAAGAAAAAACTTATATTTCCAGCACCCCTCACCTGGCCAACAACATCAATAGTACTCCATGGGGAACGTACAAGAAAATTGAGCACTTTAGGACCTTTTGAAGAGCTTCCTCCAATAAACCACTTCAAAAAGGGTAACAAAACTCCAGCCATATCCAATATAGACGTGAATGTATTCTCAAGTATCAGTGCAGCAACCTAAAAACACACAAAGAAGGTCGACAAAGAATATAAATTAAAGGTGGACAAACAAATTTTGCATGAGATGCCTGACTAAATTTCAGAATAAAAGACTAGCAGATTGCGCCAGTATTTCTGTAGACCAGTAATTTTAAATTTTTTCCTACATAAAAGAAATGTCTGAAGAAGATGCAATCAACATGTTGCAGGGCAAAGCCTCTGCTTGAAATTAAATTAATTAGTAAATAGAGACCAAAGCATAAAAGTCAAATTCTTCATAGATGAATAAAAAACTCCAAAAAATATTTTGAAAGGAAAAAACGGTTCAATGACCATTTTCCCAGCTCTTCAAGTTCACTTAACTATTTGAGCACATAAAAAAAAATTGAAGTTAAATTTTTATTCAAAAAAGATATTTCTCCAAACTCTGTCAAAAACTAGCACCCTTAAGCCAGCTGTAAGAATCTTATTGTGATTGAGGACCAATAGTGCTAGTAAGTAAAATGTGTCATGATAAATATTCCAAAAAATAATGAAGGATGGGATTCATAAATTATTTCACAACAAATAACAATAAGCAGAAGCTTACTATATGTAAACTAAAATAATTAAACTTATATAAACATATTCAAGAAAATGACTTTTAGGAGCACTTGAAAAGCAATAATATAATCTTAAATTTACAATCCTATGAGTAACATGCAATTTTTCCTTCTGTGTGTACCACGTGGAAGAGTAATAAAACTGACAAAATCATCTACAACAAGATAGAGTCAACAGGTTCAATATTATTTTCTCTCAATGTTGATAATCATTGAATGACCAATGAATCTATCCATGACAAAAGAAACTTCGGCAAACTATTTTTGGTTGTGCTATATACCTGGTGAATCAAACAAGCTATAATACATAGTAATAAGTATAGTATTAACAGTCTAAAGAAACATTTATCTGCTGACAACTGAATATATCACGTATGGGACAACTGAATCCAAAACTCCTTAAAATTTTACCAAGAAAAACATGAGCATTAAAATATGCACTTCAGAGGCCGGGTACCTTGTCAGGGTTATTTTTTGTTAGTACAGCTCCAACTGCACCCCCAAGTGATCGTCCAAACACAACTATTCTAGATGTGTCAATATCAGACCTTTGGGAAAGGTGGTCCAATGCAGCCTGGGCACAAGAAGGTAATAAAATTGACAAAATGGATAGCAAATAATTTGACAACCAAAATACGGGAATTAATATTAGTCAAGAAACATACTTGAGCATCCTTTATGATTCCATGCTGAGAAGGATAACCATCACTTGCTCCATAACTATGCAATTGAATCATACATTAGTGCCAATTTGAAGGATGAATATGCAGATACAGGGTGACAAGAAAAAATCATGATTTGGGAGCCATGGCCAATACATACCCTCGGTAAGAAAGCATGAAAACATTGCAATGTAACTGCTGCAACATTATTCGAACCATCTCAAGACGATGAGCAATATCTAAAAAGGTCAGGAGTCAAGGCCTTTAAAAGCACATTGAACCCGATCAAGTAAAAATAAGTGAAATTATCACAAATTATCTATCTACAATAAGGATACTTCCTGCATTTTCTTGAAAAAACAAAATGGTCGGACCTGTAAACGGAACATAAGAAAGAAGAACAACATCAGAGTACAGAAAAACACTGGATACAAAACGGAGAATATGTCAAAGTGCAAGTTCGTTCAGAGAAACCTTGATGAAGTTATTGAACTCTAAATCCTCAAATATCAAGCTTTCATGATTTGGCTCCTTTAAATTGAGGGTTACATTTTAAAAATAAAGTGCAGTGACACATTCCAATTAGAAAATCAGCAATAGAGATTGCAAATTTGCAACAACTTTACTTGAGAGCTCTATGCAAGTAACGATGTACTTCTATTTTATCAGGGATAAATCTCAGATGCAGTTCCTTAGTTCTTTTTTCGTTCATTACTAAGGAGTATCACCCCGTCAAACAAGGGAACTTATCTCCCTCAGAGGTTTGACAGGTATTAAATAGGAGAGCATTCCGTCTCAGCTTAAGTTTTCTACATTCTCAAGAGAACCCTAGCCAATTTGGTACAGCAACGTGAGACTCTCGCCACTTACCAACCCAAGTTGGTAGTTCCTTGGGCACATTTGGTATTATGCTCTAATCACGATGAGTGTTCTGCCTAAGCAACCCGTGAAATTAAGGTTCGCATCAAAGTTCAACATAGATTACAAAGATTTGATTAACACCACCAAAAAATCTATAGAACTGTATCTGAGTTTTCCCGTTTGTTAAAATCCAATCCGATGTTTTTTAATCAATAGACGTATCACCCAATCCTCTAAAGTGTACTTAATTTCTTAAAAGGAGCGAAATCCTAGAGTTTAAACCACTATATTCCGCATAACATCCTAACAATTTTTCCTCCCTTTCACTAAAACAACGCAGGTTGGTACGGCACGAGAAGACAAGAACTTCACAAAGCTAAACAACAGTTATTGCTCCAACCACACAACCCCACACGAGAAAAAGAATTGGATCAGCATTCAGCACAAAGACAATTCAGCTACATCCAATCCAAAGCAAACAATTCCTATATTTCCTTTACGATCTACGTTTCTCCCATTCCACGCTACACACTAACGAATCGATTAAACTGGTAAGAAACCATTAAGTGACAGTAACAGCAAAGACCTCGGCAATCGGGGAAGAGCTTGATGAACCAGGCGTGGCGGCGAACGCCGTCGGAGGAGCGGAGCCAGATGTCCTCGTAGGTGAGTCTGAGGCGAGAGGGATTGATGGCATAGGACTTGGTGAGACCAGGGAGCACCGGAACATAGACGAGCTTCTCCTGAAACGCCACCAGCAATGCCATCCCAGCTACCACCAACCCTCCCACGCCGTACAGCAAGATGTTCACATACGAAACCATTCTCTCTCTCTGATCTTCGCTTTCCCTCAATTCTTAATTCGAACTCGCATCAGAGAAGAAGAGGAAGAGAATTGAAGTGAGTGAGGGTTAGAGTGGTTGGGATCCGAATTTGAGTTTCAAAATGGGGGCACTTTTCTCTTCTCTCTGTCTCACAGGAAACACCCAGCCAATCCCAAAGAATACCTATGACTCGTCTTAACATCGCATGCCCATGGATTTCCTATTTATATCATACCATCACCATACATATCTACCATGTCATTCTGTTTCTTTTACCCGTTTCACACCATGTCATGTATATGTATGTTATAGGAATGGATCCTCTCTCACTCTCTTTGACCTTTTCCTTCTGCATAATAGTATAAGGACTCGTTTTTTTCTTCTTTTTTAACACTTTAAAAATCAGACTTCGTTTTGTTTTTCACCTTAAATTTTGGGTTTAATTGTATTTTTACTTTTTAATTCTAATATATATTTTCATCCTTTATATATATATTTTAACTTTAGTCTCTGAGTTTAATTAGAGATTAATAGAAAAGAATCATAATTTTAATCAAGTCTCTGAGTTTACATTCATCTTTTCTGATTTGTTTTATATTTTAATTACCTAAATGATTTTTCAATAACACATTAAATAAATAGGTTAGATTAGATATAGGATTTGATTCGACTAGGCAACAAAATAATATATATATATATATATATATATATATATATATATATATATTAATTTAGTGCAAAAAATACATGTTTTTAATATTTGGTAATATTTTATTAATGAATTTTAGAATAAATTTTTATAATCGTCACTTGAAAAAAATCACTTTTATAAAGACTTTGTCCTTTTTACATTATCTATATGTAGATTTTATTAGAGCTAGTTTTTGAAAAAATTAAGGATATTAATAAATAGTCTATTATTATATATATATATATATATATATATATATATATATATATATATTCTTCTCTTCTTCTTATATGTTTAAGAATATTAGTAGGGTTGAATTTCGAAGCTTACATGAATTGTTGGTGGTTTTTATTTAGATAAGATGAGTTAATATGATTTTTTTTACAATGTGATAATTGGTTGTTATATGGAAGGTATGGAGTTGAATAGTATATGTAATATACGAATTTTTAAATAGATATGTAGATTAATATTGATATATTCATGTTATATTTTGAAAGTTTAGGATGTTCTCGAATCAAGTATATTGCTTAAGTGACTTATTGTTGCTTAAAAGAGACATAATCAGTGTGTATTAATTGCACTAATTGACTTATGTTGCTTAAGAGATGTTGGTTTGCTCGGACAACATATTAGTCCTTAGTCGACTAAGTGATGACTTGTAACTCAAGTGAGAGAAATGTCAAGATGATTCTCTCTCTGCTCTTGAAGCATATCACTTAAGCATTGGACAAGAGGCTTAACCGATATGGTTGGTATCTCAAACATGAATTTTAAAAGTTTGAGTAAAAGGTGAGGTGGTGCACATGTGTCACTACATGTGATGGTGTGTGACATGTATCATCAAGTGTTGATTGGATGCTCAAGCACCTTATGATGATTAAAGAATTTGGAACCTATTGAATTTCTTTGAATAAGTGGATGTTGTTCAAACGCGTTGGTAGTAATGCTCAAACGATTAACACTCAAGGAATGAGGTGGTCGCTAAAGTTAGGAAAACTTTGAAGATCTGTTGCTCTCGAGTTGCATTTCACTCAAACGACAATAACATCATTTAAGTGAAGTGGTTGATGTCTTATGTATAATAATGAGGTTACTAAAGCAAGAAGATCTCGCTTAAGTGACGATATGTTATAATGATGTTATATTATGTTTTGATGTTTATATACACCATGAATGCTTTTATATATGTTCTATATATAATATAAAGTATAAAAATTAAAATTGATTATATATGATTTAAAATATATATATATATATATATATATATATATATATATATATATATATAAATAATAGATATATAATATATATTCTTATATATAGTGTTTTATTGAGAGTGATTCTTATATTTTTACTTAT
>Ga0099824_1005034_pt1 | contig 18794 bp, 10 predicted proteins | sample SiratrowhiteBW_FD_76837 | JGI IMG/M metagenome (GOLD analysis project Ga0099824, IMG submission 76837) | Root nodule microbial communities of legume samples collected from California, USA - Siratro white BW | ecosystem: Host-associated > Plants > Roots > Nodule | place: USA: California... | reverse complement strand
TGTGTATATATGTGTTTTTTGTGCACATATCTTATACTCACCCCAAACATGGAAGTTATAACAAAAAAAAAATATATATATATATATATATATATATATATATATATATATATATATATATTGTTTTCTTTAATTCTGTATGACACATTCTTTGATATATATTTGAAGCTGTTTGTCTTTATTAATGTGATAGTACTTCGTCATTGATTGCTTTCCTTCTGTCTTATTAGTAGGTTCAGACATTGTTTGTCATTTAATGAATATGGTCATTATTTGTCCCCATTAATTCATCAAAATGCTATTTGTTTCACGAAAAGATCACTGTAATTCAAAATCTCAAGCTAAAATACTGCCAATAGTCATTAGTTAAATTTAGATAATGTTTTTAATGCTGCAAAATTTGTATAATAAACTGTGAATTATTATTTAGAAAGAAAACTAATGCAGCTATTGTTTTTGGCAGTCGGCAATCTTGGGTATGCATTCCATAGTGAGCCGTCCTACGGTTGTTGGGGGAAATGTTGTCCCAAGACCATTGATGTACGTTGCTCTAACATATGACCATAGAATTATTGATGGAAGAGAGGCAGTGTTCTTTCTGCGGCGCATCAAAGATATCGTGGAGGATCCTCGCAGGCTTTTGCTTGACATATAATTTGGATGGAGTAAATTAATCCTCAAAATTCAAATACCATAATGGGTACCCATTTGTTTGGCTTTTGAATTGCGGCTGCCCGTAATTTATAATCTTTAATATGAGCAAACTCTTTAGGATCATATCTTCCGTTCGATATATTCAGCTTGTTTGTGTTTTTTCTGCTCACTATTCCTCTCATTTAATATGAAGAGGGTCACAGTTTTTGCTCCAAAATTGTATGAAACGACTACTATCAAACTATATGTAGGGTTTATCCCTGAAGTAATAATGCGATTTCTTTTCCATCACACTGTGTGCCGCAGTATTTTCTTGCCGATGAAATTTCATCACACTTTATGCCGCAGTATTTTTTTGCCGATGAAATTTCAGATGGATATCGTCATTTGATATCCAAATAATTCTGGCAAAAGCGCTACCGTAATTAATTTTGTTAGAATTCATGTGTTCTTATGTTCTACTCGGCACAAAATGTAGTGTCTCCAAGCCTTGATGATTCCGAGTCATCCTAAAATAATGTTATGGATGATAAATACTTGCCATCTTTGTGACGCAGTTAATGATAATTAAGTTCCATTTACATTCGTGGGAGCTGTCTATGCAGTGCAAAATTTTACAATGGATGCAAGATCTAACCGGGCGTCTGCATTTGCTGGTGCTGCCGGGCACCAGGTCAATGTCATATTAAAAGAGTTCTTAATATAATTCTCGAATAAAATTGTTACCATTTTAAACCATGCAATGCATATATTCCGTAGTTATATCTAATGTATTCTCCACAAAAATTGTACGATGTAACTAGTAGCTATTTGTTGAAATCTACCACAGAAAATGGACTGCAATACTTTCAGTTGTATCACCTCTAGATTGATTGGTAGGATTGTGTAAATCAAACAAATTCCCGTACCAAGATTGAATTCATATTACTCCGTATAAAGGTTAATTATCAACGGCTAACAACCAGTTTTGGGGTCACGAAATATCAGGGGCAGGTTTCTAGTACTAAAAATATACTAAATAATGGCTAAGTAGGCCTTGCGTCCTTCATTGGAAGTTCCAATATTTGGAAAGCTTTTAATCTGGTTCCAAATTTATTTAAAATGAATCTTTGTGGTCCTTTATACTAAATTCATGTTATCGCCCTTGACAGCGTTATGATGTGGCATAATAAGCACTCGATAGGGCAGAGACAGTGAGGTGTGTAACGGTTTTGGTTTATAACTCTTTAGGGCATCATCAAGAAATGTTTTCAGATATCAAGTTCCGATCTTTGCTCAATGGATACAAAATACAAGGGGTGAGCCAAAGACGTTGTTGGTTATAGTTAGTTAGGCTAGAGGAGAAGTGCTCCCCTCAGTGACTCTGGAGAAAGATGGGAGAAGGAATTGTCATGGACAAAAGGCTGAGAAGACAGAACCGTTGTGGACATTTTTGTCGACTCTGCCATGTTCGATACTTATTGTGTCACATCGTTATTATCTCCACGACGTTAACAAGAACTTAAAGATAAAAATCATATTCACTCCATTTCAAGTAATAACTCATTAAACCAGACTATGAAATGCACAGCAAAATTATTCTCTCTCCCCTCAAAATACTACTACCGGTCACATTCAGCAACCATGTCCAATCCAAAATTACAAAATAAAAAATAAAAAGGAAAAAATAATAAGGGCAACCATTCATCTTACAACTTGAGGAAAACTAACTCTTCAACAGCGGGGATATCTCCAATCCTCTTCAAAGATTCCTTGCTAGGTTGGTCGTCCACTCCAATTGCCATAACAGCTTGCTTGCGTGGAGCAATCCTTCCTACACTCATGAAGCTGACATTCACGTTCTCCTCACCCAAAACGCTTCCAACCTTTCCGATCATGCCTGGTTGATCCACCTGCCTACACAGTATAATGCTACCTTCCAAACTCACGTCAACATCAAAAGATCCAACCTTCGTCAGATGCGGAATACCATCTTTCACCCGACCCTCAACCTTAATCTCCCCAGAATCTGATATGGCACTTGCAAATCGGGACTCCACATTAGCTATCTGAACTTGAATGAATTCCAGTGGATTCTCAGGTGACCCATCAAGAATAATTCTCTCCTCAGTTATCCTCAGACCTCTTTGCTTAGCAGTGAAGTCAGCATTAACCAAGTTCACAAAAACACTAGATATGGGCTCAATCAGACCCTTGGTTATCATGGCACGAAGAAGACGAGTGTCCAGATCATCAGGAGCCCTAGCGGTGGCATAAGTAACCTTTACTGTTTTCACACCACTTCCTCCTGCTACAAGCTGGACAGCCAACCTACCCAGTTTCTCAGCAAGATCAACAAATGGTTTCAATTCTGACAGTACCTGCACACAAAAAATAAAGAAAAGATGTCAAACTAGGTCATTCCTTGCATAAAGCAAGTTTAATTCATGACTAACATTATATTATGATGTGCTCGCTTATGTGAAATACTAAACTGAATCCATAATTTCAAATATGATAATAACACTAATGGTGTAATTTCCCTATATTCCCATTTTTTCTCACTAATCAGATTAATCAAATCAAACTTTGACATTACTTTAAGCATTTGAGCAAATAACAGCTAAAGTTAACAATAATTAAACCATCTTCGAAATCAATATCTGAAACTAGTGGTACACACTTCAATAAATAAATTCACAACGACTTTCTCAAGGCAGGGGAGAGTAGCAATAGAAATATCATCAAATAATGTATAACAAATGGGAAGAGTATTAATATTTTTCCTGATACCTCAGAGGGAACCATTGGTGCATTGACTGCAGTAGCAGCGAGCTCCCCTTTCAGAGCCCCAACCACAGCTTCTGCTATTTCAATAGCCACACCTTCCTGGTAATCATTTTCAAGAGCTTTATAAATAGCGACGATGGAATTAATGGAAATGTTTGTCATCATATCCAAATGTAACTTACCTGAGCTTCTGTAGTACTGGCACCGAGATGAGGTGTTGCAGTAACGAGCTCATGCAGAATCAACTTGCTGTCTTTGGCTGGTGGCTCCTCAGTGAAAACATCAAGAGCCGCCTTAAACAAAGATATAGCACAATCATGATCTCTTTATTAAGCAGGTTCATTAAAGTGATCAATTAGAGATTCAAAAAGGGAAATTGCAAGAACCTGAGCCACAATCCCAGAATCAAGTGCCCTAACAAGAGCATCCTCATCAATGACTCCTCCACGAGCAACATTGACTATGCGAACTCCTTTCTTCATCTTTGCAAAAGTCTCATCGTTTAGCATCTTTGATGTAGCAGCTGTGAGAGGCATATGTAGAGAGATGAAATCCGCAGAGGCAATGGCCTCATCAAAGCTCACTAGCTCCACACCAATGGCCCTAGCACGGTCTGCAGGAGCATATGGGTCATGGGCAATGACATTCATACCAAGCCCCTTGGCTCGGCGAGCAACTTCAGAACCAACCTTCCCAAATCCCAGCACCGCTAGTGTCTTCCCAACCAAGGAAACTCCAACATACTTATTCCTCTGCCATTTCCCTAGATTGCACAGGGAAACATGTTACAAAAATAGCCGATAACAGAATCCACAACACGAATAATAATAAAGGAATACAAGAAACACTGTATTCACAGAACTATTAATTAATCATACAAAAAAATAATGTTCATAGACAAATTTATAAAGATATTTCATCTTTTATAAGATGAAGAACATTCGATATAAAATTTGGTTCCGTATGTTCTCTTTATGAAAACCAAGAGGACGCAAAATTCAAAGTCTGCATAGAACGTTTCAAATCAAGCTTAGTTCAATAACAAGATCCAAATCTAAACAAAACATGTAATTAAAAACATTTTAAAGTATTGCTAGAACTAAAAAAATCCTAACTTTACCTTTACCTTATCACCGCCACACAGTCCTAATCTTTCTCCTTACCCAACCTAGACTCTTCCGCACACACACACACTTTCTACTGCAGGAATTAACTCGTCTCCTTCTTCTTGCTGGTTTCTCACAACCCTCACACGCTCCAGCTCTGCCACCAATCCAAGCACACAGTTCTGTTTTGTTTTTCACAATCAAAAGTAGAAAACCCTAACTCTACTTAAGAATTATAACAAATACTTAAACTCTATAGAACATATCATGTAAAGCATACTTGAATAGCAGAAATCTAAACAGTCTCCAACTCGACGAAACGCTATGCAAAAACTCACCGGCTTTGACGGACGCATCGGCCTGGGCGACGTTCCTGGCCATGGCGGCAAGGAGAGCGATCCCGTGCTCGGCGGCGGCGACAGTGTTGGCGGTAGGCGCATTGACGACGAGGCAGCCGTGCTCGGTAGCAGCGGCCAGATCCACATTATCGATTCCCACGCCGGCTCTGCCGACGACCTTGAGCCTGCCGCCGGAGGACTCGAAGACCTCGCGCGAGACCTTGGTGCCGCTGCGCACGATTAGCGCGTCGCAGAGTGAGATCTTGGTGCAGAGCTCCTCCGTGCTGAGATTATACGAGCAATCGACATTGGCGAAGTCCTTGAGCAGCTTCAGCCCCGCGTCGCCGAGCTTCTCCGCGACGAGCACCGTGGGCTTCGCGTCGAGCCCCGCCGAGACCAGCACCACGAGCGGCCGGCAGGCGCCACGGCGCGGGCGGAGCGAGACGGAGAAGGCTGAGGAGAGAGGAAGCCTCGAAGAGAGAGAAAACGACGGCGATGGCAACCGAAGGGTTCGGGGTGTGGCGGTAGCCATTAATTTAGGGAAAAATTGCGATGAAAAAAAGCTGAAAAAGTGCGAAAAGTTTGAGGTGTGTTTGATACGACGAGACCGTAGGGTTTTATAACGCCATAGGGTTTATGCCTTTGTTCTTCTCTCTTTCCACTTATTGGTATTATCAATTTGTCTTAGTTAATTGTCATTATCACTAATTTAATAATGTAATTAACATTAAGATAGATGAATGAATGTGCGCACCCCTTGGTTTGGTGTAAAACCACACACACTTGTTGCTTGCATGTGATCACAACCCTTCAATTTGGAGGTAAAATAGTAAGTACAAATCTAACATACAAATGTTAGGTATATATAACATGCACAACTTCTATATAGATCCACCTCCCACTATCTACTTAAGTTTTAATATAAGCTATTATCATTTTTTTTAAATTTAATTTGTTTAGACAATTTTCAAAACATGGTTGTTATAGAGTTAGTAAGAATTAAAATAGATAATATTTTAAATATAAAGATCTCAATGATATTGCAGGCTCAGTTGTTATTCTTTCTTAACTTATCATGGCAAATTCAATTAGAGTTATTTATAGTAATTAATTATTGTAATGATTAAAAGAAAGTTTTTTTTTAATAAACTATGTTTGGATAGTTAATTAATCGTTATTTAATTAATGAATATCAGTTATCTAGATCTCTAATTAAAAGATTAATTTTTTATTTAATAATTTAATAAATTATTACCATCTCATCATCTATAAATTAATATTTTTTCCGACTATTTTAATTGATAAGTCTTTTTTTTAAACTATTACTATTTACACTTTCTTTTATAATAAAAAACATTATCTTTAGATTTAAGACGGGTTAATTATGAATAAAAATATTATTTTAATATGAGCACGGTATAAATGGGCAATTTAAATTTGCAAAACCTGTTTATATTTATATAAGTTATGGTAAGAATTTATACTCAATTTGCTATTTTTTAAAAAATGTTATTTCAAAACGCCGTCGTGATAGAATTATAAAAAATATAAAAAATATTTTAGATATTAAGAACAATGTTATTAATAGTATATTAAGCTATTGTCGTTTTTTAATGTATTATGATAATTTGATTTTCTTTTTGTAATATGAGAAGAAAGAAAAAAAAACACATGATGAGAACAACAATGAAATTAATAAATATAAAAAAACATATTTATTGATAGTAAAATAAAATTAACTATTTAATTTTATTTTTATTAAGAATTTAAGTATGTTGGGAAGTTTTGAGTAAAAAAAATTAAAATGAACAATATATAAATAAAATGATTTATAAATTTATTATCTTAAAATTTTCAGGTTAAAAATTGTGTCATGATCTTTATATAAATTTGTTTGATGCAGATACATATGTTTAGTTAATTAAAAGAGGAAAACAATACAATAAATTATAAAAGCATTATAAAAGAAAGAGACATGAAAAATAAAGTTTAGATTTCTAAAAAAGTAATTAAATAAAAAACTAAGGTAACAATAATTTTTTAATACATCCATTAATGATTAATTAGGATTAATAAACCCACTTTAGTTAAATGTATTCACAATCATAAGAGTGTGACAACCACCATCAAATACCATCAAATTTGATTGTGACAACCACCATCAAATTAGAACACCCTAACAAAAACAAAAACAGAAGTCTTTTACTGATACTTAATACTATTATGTTAAATTTTATCAAATTAAAATTTATATAATAAAACATGTAATAGTGTGAAAATATCTACTCAAGTCCAAATAAAAAATAATGTTTTCTTTAATTCTCTTAATCAGTGTTTGTAGATAAACATTATGTCACTCATTACAACATTTGACTAACCGGAAAAAATACAATATGCTTAACTATAAAAAACCAATAATAAAAAATACCAAAACCAACACTTTCTTATTTTTTACTTGATTTTAACAAATAAAAGTAATATTTTAAAAAATATATATAATCCTTTTGGAATACGGGAATTTTTTTTCTTCCTCATTTCAAAGGATGCAACATCCAAGTAAATTGACCACGGAACCTTTAGCTAAACGCCATTCATATTACTGTTCTACTATAAATGTTAAATTAAGTTATTTCATTTCAAAACCAATAAATTGTGGTTTCCACTGTCACTTCCATTTTAACCAAAATAATTATTATTTACATTTTACTTATTTTCTCATCTAATAAAGTTAGTCTAAAACGAAATCTAAGATCATCGTCATCAGAAAAAAAAAATCAATAGATTAAAAATTATTTTCTAAAATCAAAATAAAGATGTACTTTAGAGCATCTTGATTTTGAATAATCTAACACAAATACAATCGGCGTTATCTACGAGCACACAGATAATGGAAAAGAGGACACTACAATGAAGATTCTGGATTTCTAAAATAAATAAATATTTTATTATAAATTTAAGTTTCAAAATATGTTTCTTTTTATCGGCAAATTTTAAAATACGGAACCAAATATTATATTTCTTATGAAATTTTATATTAAGTTATTTGTTTTTCCTCCAATAGTTATTTATTTATGTAAGTGTTTTATTTTCTTACGTTTTAATCAATATTTAAATTTATTTAAACAGTATTAGATATAATAAATAATAAATCATCGTTATGTTAATTAGAATTTATATTCAATCAAGCATTTATATGTTTATATTTCATCATCTATTCTTTTAATTATCAGTAGATAATCTTCCTTTCATAATTTAAATGTGTAGTTTTCATTTTTATGTATATTTATAAGAATTTAATTAAAATACATTGATAAAATAAACTATCCAAATTAAAATTTATTAACTTGTAGATAATTACATAAAAGTAATGCTTAAGATATTGTATTATTATTTAATATTATAATTTTGTTTTACATTAGTAATGTATCAAAACCAAACCCCATTCATAACCAGTGTAATTTGCAAGTTAATGTTAAATATAATTAGAAAATCGTATTTATAGAGAAAATATAAAAAGTGACCAACATATGTTGAGGGAGGAAGATGAGAATGATGGAGTTGTTTGTGGGAATTAGTGTCTCCATATTATGTTTTGACCACTAAAAACAACAAAACATTTTCTGTGACTTGCTCATTCTTCCACCAAAATACAGTAAGAAAGAACAGTGTTGTTTCACACCACATCACAATGAATTAAGTCAAACTGGCTCATTTATATTTGTATTGAAACCAGGGATGTTTTCTTCTTCTTTTGGGATTGTGAAGGATGGCCAACTTGCACCTCCACTTCTGCTTCTGCATGGCTTATTCTATATTTCTATATAAAACACTTTAAATAACTATTCTTCTACTCCTAACTTATTTATGCTGAAATTGTATTTTTACGACGTTCTTTACTTTACTCTCGTTGTTTATACCAATATTCTTTTGTCTAAGAATTTTCTCAAATTTGCAGTCTCTAAGGAAAACTGAAGAGACGGTAATTGAGTTCCGTTGATTGTTGCTGTCAAAAGTTATTCTAAACCTCCTTGGGTCTTGGAAAGAAAAGCATGGCATAATTCTTTGCCAAACCTCACAACTCTCTAAAAGAAGCTTATAAGCACATACTCTCAAAGTCCAAATCAAGAGTTCATTTTTTGTACCACACAAATCAAGGTTTACGCAATTATACAAAGATGATACAACTTTTGTTCATGCTTTTGATTGTCCAAATGGCATTAATCCTAATATTATCTTTTGCAAATCCAATACGAAGATTGGTGGTGAAGGGGCTAGACCTTTCGAAGCAGGGGAGGGGTCCCTTGGTCACAAAAACTGTGGCAGCAACCATGCTTGTGGTCTTCAGCTCCACAGTGTATACCATAACCCAAATCCAAAAGCGTTTGAAGGAAGGTGGCATAGTTAATCCAACTGATGAGGTTGTCATGGCACATCGTCTCTTAGAAGCATCTCTCTTGGGTAATTAATTACTATTTTTGCTGAACTCATCAAGGTTAAGTTCATCACAATTTCACCATGCAAGTTTACATGAAAATGTTGTTTTGTGGATGATGCATTTTATTTATTCATACCTGGGCACCAAATGAATTCTAGCAAGTATCGATGAACATAGAGTTCTCTTTTGTCACTTCTTTTGCTATATTATGTGCAGAAGATATAACTTTTAAACCCTTTTAATTATTCGGCAGGATTCTCTCTATTCCTTGGATTGGTTATCGACAGACAACATTATTATATAAGGGAGATTAATTTAGTGAGGAAGACCTTGGAAACAGTGAAAAGACAAAAATCTCAGTCCTGATTCCTCAAAGAGAAGAGTAGCAGTGCAAGATGGGATGCCAAAGCTCAAGTAAATGGAATGTGAGATAGGGGTTGCACGTAAAAATCTATGAACTGTCTTAAAGCTTGAAGATGTGCGTGTCCTTGTAGGAATGTTCAAAACTCAGAATTGAATTGAGCATATGTATATAATTGTTCTAATTGTGTCTGTAGTTCATTATTTATTTTACTTTTATGTAACAATTACTGAATATATAAATAAGTTTCACGTTTGAATATGTGAGTGCTTTCATGAATGAGAAAAGCATAACGTGATAGAACTGTAAATATCATGTTTTTTTCTTTGCAGCGGCAACTATTGTCTTCATGTTTAACTCTTCATTTTGTTGAAGAGAACAAACTGTAGGTTTGCTTTCACGAGAAAATCATACGAAGTTTGGCCTTTTCATGGTAGAGATATAGATGATCCATATTTTAACTTCGAAATATCTTGAATATTAATATGATAATACTATTAGTTCAGCCATTATCAAGCATTAATAACCAGAATGTTACCTTTGACATGCTTTTCGGCTAACACAGAAAGCATCAAACCAATATCACACGTAACTGCAACATAACATCGTAAAATTCATACTAAACATGTTGAAACGGAAAGAACAGTTGCACATGAAAACCTCAAATATTTATTTTTGAATAACAAGGTACAAACTTCCAACTAGGGAAGTGGTAACCATGAGATCCCAATCAATTACAACAGTTAATCCATTACAGGCATCTCTTCGGTATCTTGAGGCTGGTTGTCCAATGGCTGCGGTGAGCCTTCCCCTAGGGACCCAGGAGGGAGCAATGGTGCTGGTAACACCGGCACTGGCACTGGCACTGGCACCGGCACTGGTGATGGTGCTGGTGACACTGGCACTGGTGTTGGTGTCACTGGAACTGGTATTGGTGACACAGGCACTGGTGTGGGTGTTACTGGCACTGGGGTTGGTGTCACTGGAACTGGTGTGGGTGTTACTGGAACTGGTGCGGGTGTTACTGGCACTGGTGATGGTGTTGGTGTCACCGGAACTGGTGTTGGTGTCACAGGAACTGGTGTAGGTGTTACTGGCACTGGTGTGGGTGTTACTGGAACTGGTGTGGGTGCTACTGGCACCGGTGGTGTGGGTGTCACAGGAACTGGTGTGGGTGTTAGTGGCACTGGTGGTGGTGGTGTCACAGGAACTGGTGTGGGTGTTACTGGTACCACTGGAACTGGTGTTTGTGGCACTGGTGTTGGTGGCACTGGCACTGGCCCCAAGCCACATGATCCAAATATGCATAAAGATCCAATGGGGCATACTCTTCCACACGTCCCACAGTTCAAAATGCTCCTATTTGTGTTTACGCAGCGACGGTTGCAGCATTGACGACTGAACAGGCACCTAAATCCACAGAGCCCGCAGTTATCACTGTCTGTAGCCAGATCCACGCAACGGTCTCCACAACAGACAAACCTTCTTGGAAACTCTCCTCTGCTGCATATCGATGGGTTTGCAGCACACCCAGTGATTTGGTTATCATCTTTCTCCGTCAATGATATTGAGTCGAACCCATTTTCATGCACATCTTTTGGTGTTGTTGAACTTCCCTCTATTTTGATCAGCAACAGCACCAACACCACCAACATCACAAGAGCTGAAGATCTCGAGTGCAGACTCATCTTGAGGAATTTGGTTACTGACTTGAAAGATAGGATTGTGGAACCAGTATATATACAGGTTTTTACGTGAAACTGGCTTGCTTTTCTAACAAGCCAAGGCGTGTTTTGCATGGTCTCGCTTTATGGACGGTTGAAGTTTATCTTGGTTTTATTATTATTTGAAGGGAAGTTTTGTCTGCTAGCAATGTGTTTTTTGCATTATGACTTGGCTGGCTTAACGCTTTCACGTTCATCCATCCTCAAAATAAGCCATCATCTCATATATTTCGTGTTGATCATAATCATGCTAATTTTAAAGCCATGAACTCTTACGTTGAAGAAGCGAGTCACGTGAAAATGGAGATGCCTTCTCTAAGACGGTGACCACCCTTGAAACTATATCAGGTTATGGTTTTTGACCATAAAGGCTTATTTAGCTTAATGATGATAATTAATGCTATCATATTCTAAGAAAATTAAGTCTAAATAAAGAAAGTAACGCTCTTTGAATTCTAAGCAGGATTTGAGGACAGGCTTAGTAAAAGTTAACTCAAAGGATTGCCCAGTTCGCTATGGAAACGCTCGTTTGATTAGCAACCTTAAGTTCCCCGTGTCTACCAGTTTTTGGAGTCTTATTTCCGGAATTAGGGGAATTAGGCCTAGTTAATGTTCATGGTCTGATATTAAGACTAAGGGACCACAATGTGGATGCGTACCACAGGATCATAATGTTGGCAATGACAATTCTGTTAACATTTGTTGAACTAGGTAATTCTCACGCAGGAAAAAATGTCACAATAAGCAAATGGGAAGTAGTATCAGGTTTTTTCTAATTTTAATTGCAGAATTTATAATTTATAGTATTATTAATTTTTATAGATAATATTCTTCCGTACAACAAACAAGTGTATTTTGCACACATTCGAAGATATGCTGTGAGAGTAGTGGTGCTGAGCACTGCCAAATTGATTCAAATGTAGCCTAAATTGAAATGCTCATCAGTACCAAATCTATAGTTCATTATTTACTAAAAGCGCGTTTGGGTGTGCACGCAAGTTTTCCTTGTTGAGATGAGTTAACAGTTTGAGGACTATGTTCAACGTAAATCCACACCATATCTTTGAACTGAGGCACTAAGTTTGACAATTATTTCCCAGTTATGACGTAACCATCTACAACAGCAAAATTAAACACGACTCAATTTTAGTTCATCTTAGCCGAAACAACGTATAATATTTGCAGCATCATACAATCAATTTGAAGACCCACTTGTCAAAAATCTGTTTTTAGCCTCTGTGGTTTACCACAATAACTGATTTCTTGTACCATAACATATGCCAATGCGAAACTCTAGTGCAGTAAATTTGAACACACTCCTTAATCATATTCAACTTCTTTCAAAATCACACAATCCACTGTTTGTAATCAATTCTGCCAAAATCTAAAACGAATCAAACACAACTCTGCACAACCAAAAGACATTCAGAATGTCATTCATTAATATACAAACATAACATTTATTACAAGTGAAAATTTCATCCTGGAGAAACACATGCTACAGTTTGATTTAGCCTTGAACAAACAGATACCTGAATTTATTATTTCTTCAAGCACGAAAGCCACCACAAACAGTCAAGTCAAGCTTATTACCATACACCCAAATCACCAACACTACTCAGGTGAGCAGTTATTACATAGACTTCCACATGAACGCGTCATAAAGGCATAAAGGTAAATACATAAAACACATGACCCTAAGGCTCAAGCACAACACAATACTACAACTTAAACGGTGATATAATTCAGCAATTATTCTTAGAAAGCTGCAGATTCTTGTTTACTGAAGAACAACACATTCTTGTGAACCAGCAACCACCACAGTAGAGTGTGCACTTGAGCTGACTGCATCGACTTTCCTGTCACACTGACCATCATCATCCAATTCCACACAGCCAATGGCTTCAAAAATAAGGTCGTTGACTTCTTGAAACCTCTCTTCGGAGAGGGACACCTCTGCTAGAAGCCTCCAAGCATTGCCTTCAGATGCCTCATCATAGTCCTTCTTCCTCTTTAAAACCATGTGGCCACTAATTTCCCACACAGCAGGGTTCACTTGGGTGTCAAGAAGCTCAGCATCCACTTCTCCAAGAGCTTGTTTCTCTGCGTAACACTGTTTGTATATTTGGTAAATAGCCGCACAACTAATGGAAATAGATTAGGAAAATTCATTCAGTTCCAGAGTTAGTTTACCTGTGGTAACAGAAAGACTTGCTTTCCACAGTCAGAAATAAGAACATTGAATGGTATATTGTTGTTCTGAAGACATATGCAAGCATCTGAAACAACATTTGATAATTCTTCCAGAGTATCTCCACCCTCAAAGACAAGACCTCTAACTGGATACTTCAACAGTTCAGATATCTTCACCCCACCATCTAAGTTTGCAACTTTCTTAGTGGGGGCCTTCTCAATGGGAAAGGGCAGAGCCAAATAGTAAGCCTGCATAAATTCATGTCAAAAATCATCAAATTTCAATCTGATTACTGACAGAGTAATCTTGAACAACAAAAACATCAACACAAATCTACAAGTGGTAATTCAGTGCCCAGTACCTGGAAGTGGAGATGGTTAATAGTTGCAAAAGCACCCAAGCTGTTGTAACCCAATCGAAAATATGGATTATCAGCTTCCACTGCCATGTGAAGTGCAAGCAGGAAGCTCTCACGGTCAATCCTTTGGGGCAAACACTCAAATATACGCGGAATCAGCAAAACATGTCCATACTCAATTGGACTGACCTGTTAAGAAAATAAACAAACAAACAAACATCATCACATGCAATGCCTGATAATGAACCCCGAAAAACAAAGGTTAGTATCCATACATTGATGGCAACGAAACTGGGAGAATTATCAACATCAACTGGAGCATTTGGGAAGAACTGGATTTGGCCGTCGTCACTAGCTTCAAATTGGAAGAGGACCTCTTCTTGCCCAACTTTGGTAAAGTTGAATTTGCTTTCATCAAAGGGCTGCAGAACCTTATCAACTCGGAATTCAGTTGGTCTCTTCTTGAGGTGACGACCCTCGTTAAGCTGAGCAACGAAACCACATTCACCAGGAATCACCTACACCAAAATCACCACAAAACACATCACACTCATAAATCATACCAACCATATCTATGTAGAGGAAGACAAAATTTAGAAAAAGGAAAACAAAGCCAACCTTGGTTTCACAGGCAGTAACATCATAGCGGAAAAGTCCTCTCTGCATGCGATCTTCCCACTGCCATGAAACGGTAAACAACACTTTACAACAATGGGTAACAAAAAAAATATCACTTTAACCGTTCTCCATCACCAAGATTCCATGGTTACCTCTCCAAGAAGAAGCGAGTCCAGGAATGCCACGGGAGGCTCCCCGCATTCATGCGGAGCCAAAGCTTTTTCATTAACCTTCTTAAAAGCATACAGAGGAAGCTTTGCATCTGTAAACAAAACAAAACACAAATCACAAAAAAAATAAAAGAAAAAGAAAACAGATACGATTCCTGGATCCAACTCACTTTAGAGGATAAACTCAGATATACATCACTTGTTGATGAGAAAATCAATTGTAAAGATTACAAGAATATCCATAAACAAATCGTGAATATATTAAAATATCAACCTTTTCATTTTCCTTTCAACTACCACCACTAGATAAACGTTTGGTTTTTTCACGTGGGCTGTTCCAAAGTCAGTTTCGTAACCCGTTTGCTTACCTTAAAAAAAAGTTTAACTTTTTTTCTCTAAAAAAACTAAGGCCTTTAGATACAAGATTTCAATTACTTTTCCAAACTAAAGTTTGATTCAAATCTAAATTCTTAAACTTTTATTTCACACATGCACCAAGTAATTTCCCCTCAATCACTTGAATATAGCCAATTACAGATACCCCACATAAGCAAACTAATAACAGTAATGAAAATCAGTTAAAGAGAAAAAAAGACCTGGAATGCAACAAGCTTTGAGGCAACTCCGACCACAACCTCCGACGGGTCGAGAAGAGTCTCCAGCGTCGTCTTTTTGGTAGTTGGAAACAACAGTAGGAACCCTCTTGATTCTGAGCATCATTTTGTGAAATCGAAGAAGAAGAAGAAGAATAAAAAGCGAAAGTGGGGGCGCGTGCTTTGTTAAAAGGGTTGGTTAAGTAAGTAGAAGAAGAAAGGAGAAAGGAGAAAGAAGAAGAAGCTAGCAGAAGGAGGAGGAACCGCCACCGGCGAGGAAGAGGAGGTCGGAGGGACTACCACCTTCGGACGGCAACGCACCACGCCCACCGTGCGGCGAAGGGTTGGCGAGATTTATGCAACCCGTCCGTCGTACAGATGGGACATGAACGAGAAAGCGATAGACTCTTAGAATAGCCGTGATGTCTGCAACGCTTCAACCCCGGGTTTCAACCCAATCACCTCTTCTTTCTCTTTCTCTTTTCTCGATGAACTCTTCAACATGCAAGCTTCACTGGGATTAGATGAGAGATATGTGTGAGTCTGAGAGAGAGGTGGAGGTGGCTTTGTTCTTATATAGATAGATAAGACTTAAGAGTTAAGAAGTGAATTGAAGTGTCTGTGTTGTGTTGTGGTGTGTGCTGGGAGTGGTGGAACGAATGAAAGAGAACAGAGTGAGAGAGAAGAGACAATAATTGAAAGAGAGAGGGTGGTTTCGTTCTTTTGTTTGTGTTTGGTTTTCTTCACATTATTTACGTAGGAGCAGGACCACCGTGTTTGAGGGCTATTGGTTGTAACCAATGGCCAAGAGAGAGAATGCTCTTTCTTCCACGAATATTCCACTGCGGAATCTTTTTTCCTATTTCTAATCTTAATAATCTCAAAATATTTTATCTTAATCTTTCTTTTCAAATATCTCTGCTAACACAAAATATTTTTTTAGAATATATATATGACATTGGATAAGATATTTTATCCTAACAATATAAAATATAAACAGGTAGTTACCTGAGACATTTGTCGTTAGTTTATCACGTGACCGAATTTTTTAACGCTTATTTTTCTAAAATTATATCAATTTTGAAATTTGTAAAACCAAAAGCAGACTTGTTTTAAATTTCATTTAAGAATTTTGTTTAAATTATTAATAAGCATTATACATTATTAAATTATTTATATACGTTACTTCTAGAAAGTAAGTGTGTGCAGCTTCCCAAGGTAATCAATCCAAATTACAATTATGTTTGGGAAACAGTTTTTTAATTATTGTCCTCCTTTGACTAGCAACAACACATTGTTCTTGGTCTTCTTCCTGCCACCAATTCTAACCCCACCACACTTCTCTTTTTGCTTAATCAGATTCGTTTATCATATTTTAAATGTCTTGTTTTCATGATTTTAAATACAAATTATTTTAATCATTAACCATCGACTCATATGTCCATAATGATTAATTTAAGACTTAAATACTTTATAAAATATTTCCATTAAAATATGGTCATATAACATAAAATTTAAAATATCAGTCTTAAATAATATATTAAAACATCACAATATTTTTTATTTTAAAAAATTTATACCAACAAATAGATGAAAAATTATTAAAGGGTAGATCTTATAAAGAAATTTAAAATATATAATACATAAACAAATTAAAACTATAATTAAATATCCTTTTCAGATTTCAAATGTAACGTTTTTCATATTTCAAATGTAACGTTTTTTCATATTTCAAAAGTAACGTTTTCATATATTAATTAAGAAAAAAATTATTTATAAATTAATTTTAACTATCAAATAAAATTGTTTGCTAATTATGATCAAAGTAATTACTAAATTAGGTTTTGGTTGTTAAATAACTATAAAATAAAAATAATAATGAAATTTAGTGACCTATTAAATTTAATGTTAGCTAACAAAGTTTTAGTCACTTATATTATTAGATTATAAATTAGTCTCTAACTTAATTAAATACCAAATTTAGAATGAGTCACTAAAACTTTAGTATGTAATGTTACATATCTATTATATAGACTTAATTGGTCACTAAATTCAATCATTATTTTTATCTTTTAGTTATTTAATAACTAAAACTTAATTTATTGATTATTTTGATAACAATTAACAACAATTTTATTTGATTGCTAAAATTAGTGAATATAATATTATCTTATGATAACAACACAATGTCAGAATTACATCATCAAAATGCCTAATTGACTTAAATATTTTAAATAAGAAAAATAACAAAATATAAAGATAGAAATGGAAAAGTACATGAAAAAAATATACATTAGGAATAAATAAAATTTTAAGTTTTTAATATGTTGTATAATTTAATTTAAAATTAATATTAAGCAAAATATTTTACACATATTATAGAAAAAGTATATAACATTTATATAAAACCTTGTTATTTTAGAATTTATGAAAGTGCCTTCCTTATGATTTTCTTTTTTAATTTCATGCTAATTCTACTAAAAACTTTCTAAAAGGTCTCTTAGAGTTGATAAGGTAATTATGCCTTCTTTTACATTTTCAATACAAACTATAAATCTTCAAACAAACTCAAGTGTCAAGCGTCAATTTTAAATAGATATGGCCACTTTCTTAAATATATATATTTCAAGTAAGATTTATAGTGAAAACTTATTTCTTTAACTAAAATTAGGATTGAAACTTCAAAACTTAGCTTGTTCTTATTTTTGTGCCATTTTTATAATACAGAATTTCTGATGTTCGGTCTTCAATCTCCTATCTTTAATTGTGAGATGAAAAAATATTTGTAAACAAAATTTCAGTACTTAAATAAATATTCAGTATTTAGAACGATTGAAAATTATTTAGAAACCTACTTTCCATTTAAATTATTGCGTTGTGTATAAAGATTGAAAAGACTGTTCATATGGATCTGATATATCATTTTTTCAACTTATAGAATGGATTTATAATATTAATTATAATAATAAATTTTAATCTTTAATTATCATTTTGAGTATATGACACGTATTTAATTAAATGTCTTAATGAGTACTTTTAGATTTATAAACTCGTCAATCACCGAAATAATTTTACCCATATTACCTAATATGTATATAGAATAAGTCTAGAGTTTTCTATTCTTCAAAGGTTTTGTCATAGAATAGTGGTAAAAATGTTTGTTAATTAATTTTCATACACTGTTGATTGACGACTTATGTAACGTGTTCTAATAAAAGTTGTAAATTCCAACTACTACATTGTACTACTTTTTTATTATCCCTTAAGAACGTTATTTAATATTAAATTTTAATTAAATTTATATACTGTATGCTATATCTAAATCTTAATTTTTTTTTACACTGTAAAAATGTTACTATTTTCTTCTTGTTCGAGTAGTTTTTTTTTTTTTTTTTTTTTTTTTTTTTTTTTTTTTTTTTTTTTTTTTTTTTTTTTTTTTTTTTTTTTTTTATTTTTTTTTTTTTTTTTTTTTTT
>Ga0099824_1005031_pt1 | contig 18801 bp, 6 predicted proteins | sample SiratrowhiteBW_FD_76837 | JGI IMG/M metagenome (GOLD analysis project Ga0099824, IMG submission 76837) | Root nodule microbial communities of legume samples collected from California, USA - Siratro white BW | ecosystem: Host-associated > Plants > Roots > Nodule | place: USA: California... | reverse complement strand
CAATATAGATATAAATATATTTTTATATCTCTTAAAAAATAAAATATATAATATAAAAAGAAAAAAAAATATATATATATATATATATATATATATATATATATATATATATATATATATATATATATATAATAAATATGATTAGTCATTATGAATTTTATAATCGAAAAGTAATGTTTTATTTTTTTCTTTTAGAGTATAGTATTTTACGAGTTTCACTGTAGAAAGATTCATTGTTAACACAACTTATAAGATAATTATTTATAATAATAAATATATTTGTAATATATAACTAATTATGATTAGATGATAGTGTAAAAGTTATTTGCATGGTTAGAGGTTATTTGATATACAATACAATTTTCAAACTCTCTTTTTATTAAGTGTATTTTTGGATTGAAATGAAAAGAATTTAAAGTATTTCCTTTATAAGTCACAGTAAAATAGCTTATGAGGAGATGATATAAAGAACGTGTTCTTTTACAAGAACAAATTCTTAACAAGATTAAATAAACAAAATTTTAGCATATGCTTTTTCTTAACATATATTCGATCCCAACAAACATGAACAAAAGCTTTCGGTATTCTTGTCCTTTTTCATTTCACACCTTAGCTTACACTCTTTTTCGTCTCAAGTTCAAGGTGGCTACTCTATTTTGTAACAACCATTTTTTTGGATCCTTTGCAGTACTACTACTATTTCAACTTTTATTTACAAATTTAGAATATGAAACTTTTTTTTCTTCTCAAATACATGTACCTACCTTTATAAAGCTAGGAGTACACTGATTTATTTTAGGATTATTAAAGAATTAACTATACTTAATTTTGAATATTTTTTGAAGTTAATTTCAACCATAGAATTTCCATAAAACGTGAACCTGGTCTTTATATTCAATTAAATAAATCACATCACAATTGCAATTAAAAACAGAAATAAAAAAATAAAATAAAATAAATGTTAAAATTTATTACAGCTATATTCCAAAACATACAATTTAAAATACAAAATGTATATAGCAAAACATAAAATTCAAAATATAAAATATATATTTCAAAACATACAATCCATAATATAAATACATTTTTTGAATTCTACGGAAATACAATATAAAATACAAATATGTATTTCAAAAGGCAGATTCTGAAATACATATATATTTATATTTTAAATTCTGTATTCTGGAATATAAAAAACAAACTTCTAAAGTTTCGAATATACAATTTGAAAGATCATTAAATTGTACATTCCAGAACTCGAATTGCAAAATAAAAAACACAGATTCCTCAAAATCACTGCAACAACCACCCTTAAACTAAACTGGCACCACCAACCACTGCGAACCACAAACGCAAACCCTCAACACATTAAAATTATATGGGACTGCGGGTAGAAATTCTTGGGGTGCAGAAGGCAAAACTCTTTACAAATAATTCACATTATTTAGATACCATTCAATTTTTTTTATCCCCAGAATATATATATATATATTACTGATGAAAGTTTAATATTATAAACCGTACATAGATAATAGAGATTTTAATATGAAGTAATTATTATCACTGCAAAAGCCACAGCTTTTATAAACTTGGAAAGTCGGGCAACAGTAAAAGGGTTTATTTACTCTTGAAGCAATCCATATTTTCCCCTTTTATATACAAAAGGAGATCAAATTACTCCAAAAAAATTTCTACTCCATTCATTTTTCTTTAAATTTGACAATTAAAAACGAGTTATTCTTTTAAACTATTAGATTAAAAAAAATATTTTCATCAGCAAGTCTAAAGATTTTGGGGGTGACTACTAGCCAATACAGCATTACCAGTTCTTCTAGACGCAATACAACAAACGATGCATGTCTGAAATTTCCCACAAATAAAACAAGGTTACCGATTTAGCTTTTATAAGTTCCAATACCAGAATAATAATGTTTGAAAAGTTCCACAAGATGAAACAAGGCTACCAACCTTGCTCATAACTTGAAACAAAATAAGGAAATTCAAATGTTCAAAGTTCCACAACCAAAGGAAGGACATACCCACCTTGCAACCAAGTTCAAACAACCATAATGCAGTAGTACAAGTTCGGTAACTGATAAAGTAAGCAGAGATACCCCTGATACTTTTCAGCGCTGCATAACAATATTATTACTATTCTTATGCATCTGATAGCAAAGAAGATCTTTAAAGTGACCAGTGAGAAGACTCACAGGCCCTGGACTCCCCAAGATCCATGTAATGCCTCCTACCCGGATGTGCCACATCAAGCTCATCATGAAGATGGCCATGAAGAGACGGCGAAATTTGGCCTAGGCCGAGATCGGGAACACCCTCCGGCGAGTCAATGGCCTTGAGGTACCATGAGGTGGCATTTGGAAGTTGATGGATGGCTGCAACCTGTGAGGAAGCAGCAGTGAATTGGGTCATGGAGCTCCCATTTAAATTGAACAAGTTGTTGTTGTTCAGCTCAACACTTGGTTGTGTGGTTCTGGAACCCCATGTTTGATTTGACAGAAGAGAGAGAGCACAGTTCGAGTCAGTGACTCCGGTGTAGCTTTCCACTAAAGGATGTTTGGAACCAAGGAAGCTTGTTCCACCACTCCCTGATCCATGCAGGAAAAATTCAGATGCTGTGTCTGAGTTGGCCTGCCAGGTTAGTGTTGCAGCATGGTTTCCAGGTAGTGGCTCGTCTGATCTTGGAGTTGGCAAGGTGTTTCTCAATGTAAGCTTTGGATATGAAGCAAATTCCATGAGAAAGCTACCAGCTTTACCATTGTTATCTGCTAAACATGAGTGAAACAGTTGAATGTTTTATAGGCAAGGAAGAGCAAAATCTGAAATTATTGATACTTCCTACGATACATTAAGTGTGTGTTTGGTTTGGCGATGGAACCTTGAATCCATGTTTTGGATGTAAAACATGGAAATTACTCAAAGTGGTTTCAATTTGGATGTGGATCATAAATCCACGTTTGAGTTGATCCGATGCCGAACCAAACATGCACTAACTACATAGAGAGGTTTGGAATTGATGTTTTACTGATAATTTCTAACCAAAAATAGGGGAAGAAAGCCTGCCATAGCGAGAGGTTAATATGGAGCTGGGTGGAGGCTTTCGCCGGCGCTCATTGTGGCCAGCAAGTCGCCGGCGGCAGCTTCGCTTTCCTTGATCAAATTCAGAAAGCAGATGAAACCTGGGCAAGGACTAACAAAGGGGATATTAGCATTTCTGAAATATATATATATGCTACCAAGCTTATGTAAAAGCATGCTACAAGGATATAGGTACATTTCCATAAGAAGCAATTCCCACATCTCACAGAAATGTTCCTGCATTTGATAATGGATAACATAATTGGCAACACAGCCAAAGGTTTTGAAACTGAGGGTTGCAATGGCATGGGTGAAAAATCATCTCAGCATAGAAACAAGGAACATCACGGTCTAAATGCACTTTGAACTCAAGCTCATATATAAAACGCTTATAAACCCCAAAAACAATTGTAACTCTCACTATCACACAAATTTTCTAGATCATCATAGCCTTGATGAAGTGTGTCTTAGACAATTGAGATTTGAAGGAAAGAGAATATGATTTAAGATTTTGTAACACAGAGAGATAAGACCCTTCCAATTTAAGGTCACAGTAAGTATGTATAGAATATTATAACGCCAAGTTAAAAGGCCAGATAAAGCTTAATTAGCAGGCTGCTTTAAGGTATGTTTAAACTCTTATTATGAAATAGAAAACAATGTACTTTGAGGTAAACACAATTTAGACTGACATAGAATATGTTTAAGGTAGATATACAAAATGCAGCTTCAATGAAAAGGAACCTGCAAGCCAGTTATTATAAATAGCATTTACAGACCATCCCATCAACTACCCCTAGTTGAATAAAACTCAACTTTAACTTCAATTAGTTACTAATAAGCCACAAATATTGGATAATAAAAACCATTTCCAAACATGTCTTAAAGCAGAAGAGAAAAAAATAAAAACCGAGGTCTTTTTCCTACTCAAAGGGTTTCAATACGTACAATATCAATAAACCAGGATAGCATTCAGAAATTCCCAACACTTTTTAGTTGTTAAATATCATTTTTCAACATAAGTGATTAACATTCATCATTGTCAGTCAATAAGATTAAACATGTAGCTGAGATTTTCTTTCAAAATACCACACGGATCCCACATCACACAAGATCAGTGAAGGTATATGAGATCCACCATTATATTAGACCACAAATTTGTATGTGTCATAAGTTAGAAATTTCAGAAAGGGACATCTTAATTTAAAATTTTAGTTCTTCATGAAGAGAATCGTTCCAAAGATATCCCAATCCAGAAAAGTAGGATTTTGCCATCATGATAACCATCCACTTTCCACTAAAGTGTGCCTACTGAAGAAGAAGTTAATTTCAGATGTAATCAAGCTTTAACTATTAAACAGAAAAGGATAAACAGTTTGTAAGAGCTGGATCAGAATTCAGGAACTAGAATGATAATCTTTATTGAGAAGTGAAGAACACATAACACTCTCTCTCTTCCCTTGGAATTTAAGAGCTCAATCCCTCCTCTGTTAAATCTAACTTCCCAAAGATATCAGTCTCTTCCTCTTCTTCCTACCCTCTTTAAATACCAGATTAAAAGGGGAAATTTAGTATTTCATGATTCCAAATATTGATCAATATATTGACAGTCCTGAAGATGGAGTATGTCTAAAGAGTAATCATGAATTATTCACTTATCTGAGTCCAATCTACATTTTTCACATGTTATGCAGCTTAGTTCATGTTTCGCACTCGCACTCGTTTCTACACCTTTTTTACCTTCCCTTCCTAACTCCACTTTCCTTCCCCGAGAACTTCTTTTCTCTTTTATGATATCATTTATAACTCACAGTAACACCAGATACATCAAATCCAGAAACATGAGCCATTCTCAAATCATTAAGTAGCATCAGTAACCAAAAAACAAAACAAACTTGCAAAGCTTCACTTCACACACACTTAGTTTATGAAGATAAGCACATGAATCATCCGTAATAAAAGAAAATTTACAGAGAAATCACAAGGAACAAAAACAGCTTGATGAATACCCTGAAATTCAAAACAAGCAATACTATTTAAAAATAAATGCAACATATATAGCCATAACCATGAAAAAGTAGATGCCCTATTTGATGTTTTACCTCCATCATTAGAAAAAATAATTGATTATTTCTAACCATGAAACTAATCCAAGAATATCAGTAAATTAGAAAGCCAGTTATTATTTTTTCAAAAATAGCATGAGAATAGCAATATAACAAAAGCACCAAAAATAACAAAAATGTAAAATGATGAAAGTAAACCAAAGCAGATACCCAATATAGGAAAACTGCTAAAAATAGCAAAAAGCAACGCAGGATGTGAGATGATGAAAGTAAAACAAAGCAGTCTGCCGAATATAGCAACAGCACCAAAAATAGGTAGAAACTAAAGAATAACAGAAACAGAAAAAGATTATCCTTTATGAAGTCAATAATAAAGAAAAGCAAAGAGAGAGAGAGAGGTGAAAGAGGGTGGTGACCTGCTACACTGTTGGCAAAACCTTTGTTCGAGACTAGCCACAATGACAGTTGGGGACTTGGAGTGCATGGCACAAACCTTGTGCCTGGAATAGTAAGCCTTGGCTCCAGTCAGATCTACATTGCAGCCCTGAACCTGACATCTAGGAGGCTGAGCCGGTTGCACTGAGCCACCCCTTCCCTTCTTTGAAGAAGAAGAAGATGATGAAACCCCAGCAGTTGTTTTGGCCCCTTGAGTTGTTGCTGCAGCTGCAACACTGACATCCTCAAAGTAGATTTTGTGGCCAAACTTCAAGCCATCAAGGGACTCAGTGGAAGAGTTGGGTGAAGAGGAGGAAGAGGGTCGTGCTTTGCTCACTGAACCAGAAGAACTCATTGTTCCTGCCGCTGCTCCTCACTGCTGCTGTTGCTGTTGCTGATGCTCAAGCCTCCTCTAGCTACCAATTTTCATTTTCCTTTTTTTTTTCAAACTTTATATTAATCATTTTTCTCTATTTTTTAATTCTAAAATAATATATACATCTATTTATTACCTGGATGAAGTAAAATACACAACTATTTTGTTAAAATTAAATTAGTTCATTATATTTCTTTCATATAACTCATTCAAGTAAAGAAAGAAAGAGAAATTATCTTCTCCTGTACTTTATAGTTGAAATTTTGTCAATTAAATAAAAAATGCGGGATGATGTACGTGTTTCTGTCTGTGATGTTATAAATCAACTATTATGTTAAGTTGAAAATTATAAAAAAAAAGTAACTATTTAAACAATTTTATTTAAAATTTGAGTCGGCTAAAATAAATAAACTTAACGTTCAAAAATTTAATTCTTAATAGTATAATACATTCATCGTTTATTATTTATTATATATACATCAAATCTCAATCATTGTTTTTTTTTTGTCAATAGTTTTAAATCAATAATTCATGTTTTAAATATGCACATTCATTTTATGTGCATAATAATAACAATGAAATTTAAAACATAGGAAGCCATGTAAATTATGTAAGCCTCGTAATCTTATTCGTGTGAGGAGAAATAGAGACATGAAATGAAAATACTATGCTTTCATTTTTATTTGAAAAGAAACATAAAATACAAAGTTATTTTCGTAAAACTCATAGCAAAACATGTCTATCCAAATTAGAATAAAATAGGAATAAAATGGGTTCTCTTTTGATTTAGTTTATTTCTTAATTTTAATGTTATAAAAATATTTTAAATAGTGATGATAACTTTACAGTAAAAGTACTATATAATTTTAATAATTGTTATATATATATATATATATATATATATATATATATTACAATTTTATCCGTATAAAGATTATACGAATTTAAATAAATATTTAGATAATTATTATTTTTACTTTAATAACTATTTGTTGTTACAAAATAATGCAAAATATTGATTATTATCTATATGTGCTTTTGATGTATCTCATCCAAACACAAACCAGATAAGAAAGTGATTGTATGACGTTAACTTATCTCTTTCGTGAAAAGTGCAAATTATGTGTCTGAAAATGATGTTATCAAACAAAATAAACAATACTATATCTTCTTTTCTAGTTCTTTTTGGACAATTTTGTTTTCCCTTAAAAATTTCAAAAGTTTAAAATAATATTAATAGTTATCTTATCAGTTATATCCTTTTATATAAATTTAAAATATTTTATATATTTATCATAAATTTAAAATATATAAATATATTTATAGTTTCTCAATTTAAAATCTAATTCTTTATTTTTAAATTTAAAATAAATAATTTTTAAACAGTCTTTTTTTTCTCTTTATAAAGGGATTTTAAATAATTTAAAAGAAATAACCCTACGAACTAAAAATAAACTATTTTCAAATAAGAAAACATAAATAATAATTTTAAATTGAAAAACAAATTCGTATATAAACGAATATATATATATATATATATATATATATATATATATATATAAACTAATTTTAAAATAATACATGTATGACAATTAAATTAATTAATATAAAATATGAGAAATGAAAATCTAATAAATATTATAGAAAATCAAATATAATTTTTTAAGTAATGTAACGTCTTATTTGTCCTTCTCAAAATGTAATCACGTCCCGTAATAGTAAGGAAACTCGAAAAAACATTTTAGTTGAGAAAAAAGTTCATTTTATAAAAGTTTATAAGTGTAGACACTTCTCTCATTCAAGCTAATAATTATTGATAAATAAAATTTGAATAAGAAAAACTATCTTAAACGGTCATAGTTAATAAAATTAGAATATAATTTGTTGTTTTATAAAGATCTTACTGACATAATTATTTGTTTCATTTAATTTTAAAACTTTTTATGAGCTTTTTATGAATGCGAAGTTTATGTATAGAATTTAAAGAACTTACTTTGCATATTAATTCTAATTTTCTTTGTATATATAATTTATGTTATATGAGCATTTAGAGTAATAACGAATCAAGATTTTAAGGGATTTAGAGCAAGTTAAAAAGTGAGTTTTTTTTTTAAATTAATCAAATAATTTATTAAAATTATGATATTTTTATTGAAAATTTATTTTTTAATTTTTTATAATGTAAAATTATTATAATTAGTTTTGTTTAACCTATCTCTTTAAAAAAAACAAAGATAATTTTTTTTATTTTTATTGATATATAGTTTAATTTTTATCAATATATATTTAATCTTAAATAAGATTTTATTAATTTAAGTTTTAAAAAAATTAATTTAAAAAACAATTATTAACATTATTTCATATTATATATATATATATATATTAGAAAAAATTTATTTATTTTTATATAATTAAAAGTGTTAATTGATTTATTATTTTTCAATCCTATAATATGAAGATATTTAATTTTAAAAATAAATTAATATATTTTTTCATATTTCTCTCTATTAAACAAATTTTGAATATAATTTGAAATAAAAAAAATATCAAGAATATTTATCTTTAAGAAAATTTATATTACTTATTCTAAATCTACTAAAAAGTTTCTCTATATCAATAATTTTCCATTAACTTGAATAATATATATTTTGAATAGTATAATAATTTAGTTTTGTAATTTTTTTCTCATTATTATGAGTTTAAGAATTATAATTATAATATTATTTGACTATTCTTCATTTTTGTTTTCATTCAAATAATATTCATATGTATTTTTTAATTTATTCTTTTTGTATATTTTTATAAATTTATCCATAATTTCTTTTTTTATTCAATTCAAACTTTAATTATTTTATTTTAAAGTTTTGAATAGCTAATTCATATTTTTTTTAATTAATATATTTATATATTTTCATATAAAAATAAAAATTATAATATATATAACATTGAATATAATATAAGTATATAAAATAAAATTAAGTTAGAATATAAAATATATAATTATTAATAAAATAAACTTGATTATAGTATTTTGTATTGAAGTTTTAAGTACTCTTATATCTTTACATCTTCCTAAAATATCTTAACTAATTTTTAACTTCAAAGCAAACTCTTAGCCCAAACTTTCATGTTGCATTTTGAGATTTATTTGGAAGGATGTAAAGGCCAGAGAAAAAAAAAAAGAATTTTCTCTCTTGTTCAAGGACCTCCCTTCTATGCTTTTGTTTCTTTTGTAGGGACACAGATTATCCTTTCTTTAAGTTTTTTTTTTTTTTTTCATTACAATTGTAATTCCACAAATTTAAACCAACTCCAAATAAACATAAAAAATGGATTATTTAAATATATAATACGTTCATAACTTATCATTTTTAATTAGTTTTTTAAATTAAAAAATATATATAATTAGTTAGAGTTTGATTACCGATAAAATTTATAATTAGATCTCTAAAATTAATAAAAGTATCATAACTTTGTAATCCAATTATAAAAGTTATAAATTTATTACAATGTTTTCATTTAGAAACCAAGTTAAATATTGTAAAAGATTCAAATACAATATAGGAAACCTTATTTCAATTATTGAATATTATTCCCCACTTCCTTTACTTTTTCTCTATTTCTTACACCTACCTATTCAGTCAAAATAAAAGTGTGTCCCACTACTCATCTTATTACTCCACCCACATAAAAATGTTGGTGATTTTTCTTATATCAACAGATAATTGTGGATTAAACATTAAATAAAATTACTTAAAAATAATTATTTAAATATAAAATAAAAAAATATTTTAAAGTATAATCTAAGTAAAGTTATATAATAAATATGAGTACAAATAAATCTAACTTTAAAAAAAGAAATTTAAATAAGTTGCTTTATACAGTATAAAATTTTAAAAATGTTAATAAATTTAATATTATAAACATAACAAAAAAATAAAAAATTATAAATCCTTTTTCATTGATTAATATTTTTTGTTAATAACTTTATTTTTAATTTATTTTTCTAAAATATTTAAATAAAGTTATAAAAAATATGGATATCCATAAATTGAATATCATAATACTCATATTTATTATATTAAAAAATCAATAATTATATATATATATATATATATATATATATATATTATTTTGCTAATATCCATGTTTAATATTTACTGTAGATTTTACCTATATACATTCAATCTATTTTTCATGCATCTGAAACACTGAAACTATAAAATAATATTTTTCTACTTCTTTGGAGGAATAGGGGCATGTTCGTGTCCCTACTACAACTTTAATTGGGAGAAGTCCCCTACTTTGGGGCTTGAGTGCCCTTACTTTGGGAAAAAACCTTTTCTTGTTCATTCCTTCTTTCTAAGTTTAATTATGGTATTGCACAGTTCCACCCCAATATAAAAATCACTCTACTTATTTTATTATAATTACAATTATACAGTCACATGACAACTTAAATTGGATTTTAACACTTACAAAATTTCTAACATTATACAACAATATTTATAAATAACTAAATTTAACATTAGACACCGATAATAATTTTGGACACGTTGTGTATCTTGCATATAAAATCAAATTGCATCCCCATTTCTATACTTTGGATAAGATTACAAATTATTAGGAATGAAATATGAGAAGTGAGAACTTGCAGGTGTGACATCCCATTGCAAGCCATAATACATGGTGAGAATTAACTTGCTGATGCATAATTACCTTATCTGCCATTCATTATGGAACAATTTTTAGGAATTGAACATTCATATATAGCGGTAACCATTTGAAAAGAAAATAAAATAGAGAAACACATTATTTATTATTCTATTTTTTTGTTTGTCACACTTATCTATTTGTTATACTTAAACTTTTCTTAGAAAGTAATATTTTATTTCAAGATTTTTCTAAAAAAAAAAAACTATTATTCTTAAAGTAAAATAAACTAGATATACATTTATTCGCTAAACTTTTAAAACTGTGAAAACAAATTATTTTATTTTAAAATTAATTAAAAAAAGTTTAACAAAATATCTTCCTAGATGAATAATTTCAATTTTTTTAAGATTAATTAAGTTTAAAATGATTTATAAATTTGAGTATTTTTAATTGAATTTTTATTAAATTTCATTTTATTGAATGTTCAAAGTATTTTGTTTTTGTCTAAATATTTTATTGTTTGATTTTATAGTTAATAAAATTATGTTTGATTTTGTTATTAATAAAATGATGTGACCATTAATTTTGTTTTTTTATCTCTAATTTGCGGATTAGCTTGTATCTTTTCATTTCAATCTCCTCTAACTAACCAGTTATAATTTGCTATTAGATAGAAAATAAATGAGCTGAAAGTGATCGTTGAAGAAATAAAAGTTGATCATTAATTAAGAACAAAAAAATAAAAGTAACAGGTATGTTATTCTTTTGGACAATAAAATTCAAACGACAGAATATTTAAATGTAAAAAAATATTTTAAGTGTAGAAGATTTTTTTTTCAGTAGAAACTCAATTAAATACTCAAGAGGTACTTAAAAATTAATTAAGTTTTCCTTTTATTATTTTTAATTTTATATTTTTTCCATTACCAGACAAAAAATATTAAATTATTTATACTAATTAAAAGTTATTAAAGAAATACCCTAGAAAGTTAACATAACAAAACATGGTTTTTAATAGAAACATAATAACTATAGGATGGCGACATGATTCTGAAGATGCAACACTACCATGACAGAAAATGTCGACACTTGAATATAGACAAAAGATGTCGTATCATGTAAAAGAAAGCGATGCAAAATTATCAGAGAATGACGCGATGAAGCCCATAGAAACACCTTTTTGCTTCAATATGTTGACACATTCCTCTTACTCTTGGTTGATGGCATGACAAAATGACAAAAAAATGCTGATATTAACTTTAGTTATGATCTTCAATTTGCTTTCTTTGCTTCGTTGACCTGTTTCCTTTGTTCTTGGACTAGCATCTCCAAATTTCGTTGAAGCTGTGAAGGATTACCTTTTTAGTATCATAACATTCACAAATTTTAGAAATTTGAACCATTGAAAATGAAAATTCCTACGCACCTCTAATTGTTCTTGAATACCCCTCGAAATCTCAAGTTGCAGTTGTCGTGATTCCTCAATTTGCATACATCTGCCACAAACATTCAATTACGTTTAGAAACATTTGTATAAAGTTATATGCAAGTAATTGTGAGAAAAAAATAATCATAAATTTGGACCAGTTCTTTTACGGAGCTGCTAGAAAAGAGAAATATGATAAACAAAACTAAAATTAACTTCACAAATTACAATTATACATAACAAAATTAGAAGAATTTTTTAAAAAATTATATAAGAATTTTTTATTAGTCTAGAATTCCACGTTACATTTTCTGTTGAAGTTCAGTCACCATGTCTCTGCCATGAATCTCTTCGCGCCCTTCTTCTGCATTGGAAAGAGAACAGTGGGTGGTGATTTATCCATAGAAGTATATATGCAATTTATTCAAATATTTTTATTAATTTAAGTAATATTTGAGACTAATAAGCACGATAAAGATGACAAAAAAGATAACTGTTAATCACATGTTCCAGTTTTAAAACAAGGCATGCATTGCTGCTATACGTGAGCACATTGAACAAGAATTCATACCTTTGGAAGTTTTCTTCACGTACATTGTGGATCGATATTTCTGCACCGAAATTATGCCAATTCTGTTATACTACTAAGTAACATGAACAAAATGCTAATTCGTTAACAAAAGATTGCAACCTGCAAGTGGCTTTTAACATGTAAAATTGTCAGGGACTTTGAATTCATCATCTTCAGCACCTCCTTGGGCTTTGCTTCTGCAAGTTGTAAAAAAACCAAACAATGAAAATTTCCATGACAATTTGTAGCTTCTGTTCTCTGTAGTTTTAATTTTATACAAAGTTAAATGCAACTCCTTAGATATCTTTACCATTGTTCTCTAGATATTTTTCATAATTTGTCATGTTTCACCAATAATTTGTTCTAACTTAGAAACTTTAAGAAATCAGACTGAAAGCTCTTAAAAATTATCCAACCAACCTGAAATTTACAATATATTTAGTTAAGTTTCTAAATTTTGATATTTTTAATATAAGTGATTATGATTATTTGTTGTCCTCTAATTTTAACCTAACTTACTTTGAGCACCACCAAGGCAATTAACCGCTGTTACGAACTGTTCATGCAAATCTTTGGTCCATTTTATTCCTTTTTTCCTCGTCGGAACCATGCTAGAAGCTGAGTTTCCAGAAGTGGCACAAACAACCTCAACCTGAGACAACAAAAGGCCAATATCAAATTCATAGATCTCATTCAAAAGCAAAACAGCAAACACAAACATCAATTACCAACCCGATTAACTGGGGCAGAAGCATCACCCTCCAAGATGTTACTTTGCTTGTTTCTGAAATGCTCGTGAAGTTCACCATACGTTTCACAGAACGTGTCTCCGTCGCTGGAAAAGAAGGAATCGAGAACACTTCCGAACAGTGGAGCCGAGTGGTCCCCAGAAGACTGACACAGAAAATTTTGCGAATCGAAATTCAAACATGAAGCGGGAACATCAAACAGATGTTTCTCATGATGTTGGAAGTTGAAGATGTTTTTTTCTGGGCCTCCAACGTTGGCCACACTGCTGTGAACTCCGTTCAACTCTGAACAATAATACATAGTTGTAGTTTTACTGATGAAAACTTTTAGTTCTTTGATGTCTATATATAAAAATGCTATGTAATTTTAAGCATATTACAAATACTATATATATATCTATATATATGTAAGCTAATTTCTGAGGATAAATGGCAGTAAGCAAGTGAGTAGATTCTAAGTTTAACGAGCTACTTTATAAGTATAAAAAAATAATAAAATAATAATAAAAAAATAATAAAAAAATAAAATGATTTTTTAAAATTAAAGTTAGTCTGTATATTTGTATAAACTCTAATATAGTTTTTAAAAATTTATTTTTAATTTTTGCATATTATAATTTTGATTTATGAAAAAATGTATATTATGTTTTTTTTTTCTTACTGTAAAAAGTATTCGATAGTTGTATAATGTGTTCGGTGTGTGTGGGCTTCACTGTAGTTTCATTAGGGAAAAAAAAATGAAGTAAAAAAGAAAGAAATGAGGAGGGTTAGTACTACTTTCATTTGCAGTACAGCATCTCTACTGTGGGAGTACAACTTAATAAAAGAATGGATAGAAAATTATTTGTCGAACGCAGAATAATAAGAAAATTATACTTTCACAACTTAAAAAAAATCTGTTTATAATTTATTTAATAATATAATAATATATATTCACACTTTCAATTAAAAAAATAATTAAAATATTGATATTTTTAAATTGTTTAGTGAATGTATACTTACGGTAACCAAAGGATAATTAAAAGCGAAGCATTAAAAACGATATTAACTTAAAAATAGTGATGGTTGTGTCCTTAAAATTAATATTTCTAGAAGCATGGAGTTTAACAATGTACCATTACTATTTCCTAGGGATGCTTGGGAGTTGGGTTATATAATTATGTTTAACATTATGAATACAAATTCTAAATTAATTTACTAAAATATGAGTTTAACTTCATTGTAATTGATAAAGATATCTATATGAACAAAACAAAATCCATCAGGTAACTAATAATTTTTATATGATCTATCAGGATGTCCAAATTTGGTTTGGACTAACAATATTTAGTGGACTCTTCCTTTGAACCCATTCGGGATCAATTTTTAAAATTTAATAACAAGTTTATACTTTTTTTATTATAAGAAGAAAAATGTTCTTTAGAAATTTATTTTTAGCTTTCAAATAAAATAGTTATTAATTGTGACTAAATTATCTTTGATTGATAAATAATTATAAAATAAAAGTAATGATTAATTTAGTGATCAATTAAGTCAAATAATTAGTATTTAATATTAGATATTAAAATTTTAGTGACCTATATCATTAGATTTTAAATTAGTCTCTAAACCTAATTAAATACTAATTTAGAATTTAATGATATAAGTCACAAATTTTAATATTTAATGTTAGATACCAATTATTTGACTAATTGGTGACTAAATTTAATCATTTGTAAAATAAATAAAAATATATTATCTGACAGAGTAAGTATAATATTGATCCTAATAATTAGGATTTGAAGTTAATTAATTGAAAAAGAGAGAGAAGATAAATTAGGACTTGAAGTTTGTTAAGAATGAAGAAAAATAGACTTCGGTGACACAAGTTCTAATTTTAAGTCATTATTTTTTTTTTTTCATTACATAAGTTCATTTAGCACTAGTGAATATGAACACTCACACTAATATATTATTAATTTAAGTGACTAATGAATCGACACTACTTCTAGTAAAAAAATTCGCTTAATAAAAAAAATATTTCCTTAACACCGATTAAGCTAAGGCATCTCTTTATTGTATTTAATTCATATTACTTTTTATATTAAATTTTGTGTAAGATAATTAAGACACAGATTGTTTATTATACAAAGATAATTTTGTGTAGGATTGAATTGAGTATTTGAGTGGTCCTTTTAAATTAGGTTTTAAATCAAATTTTGAAGTTAGAGCACCTATAAAGACGTTCCCACCATTAATTTCATAAAAATATGAATAAATGATAAAGGAATAGTAACATTATCTATAAAAGATACCTTTATATTTATAAAAATATAATAAATTGGCTCACTTTTCATCATGCTCACAATAAATCCTTTCTACATAATTTATTCGATTACTACATATTTGGCTTGTGAGGAATGTTATAAACCCACTTTTAATAACAAAATTGTTTTTAGTATACAAATTACTTTTTTTAAATATTTTTTGAAGGTTAATTTAGATTTGATGAATAAAAATTTAAATTGTATCCAACATCGATCTAACTGACATAAACCTTATATAATTAATTTAGTGTTGATAGTGACTTTTTTTAATATTCTTAGTTTAACCAACACTATTAAAAAGGTATACATATTTTTTCCCTTTAATGAGTGTTAAAAGGGTATGTTGTGTACATGATTAAAGATACAATAGAAATAAATTTTGTTGTTAATTGAAAACTCAATACCCCATGACACATCACGGTGAAACGATTTCATGATGAAGAGAATATTGGACATGTATGAAAGAATAAGAGAAAAAGCTAAAAGACTAAGAATCAACCTTTATACACAAAGTTCTCTTTTGTGCGTCGAGTGAGAACCTTTGGACAAAGCATTATTAATATTAATATCTATTGTAAATATTGTAATAATATTTATGTTATACAATGATTGCGTACCAGCATAATATATTGTATTTTTATATAATTATATTGTAAATACTTTATTAATACTTATATTTTGAATCTTAATAATAATACTTACAAATATATTAAAATAAAAAATTATAAATAATAAAAAATTTATATCACCTTTTTTATTTTCATTTTTTAATTCAAATAGTTTTACTTTTAACTTTTTTTTTACTTTCTTTTACTTTTTTCTTTTTTACTCTCTCACTTTCCATATTTACATCCAAAACAAAATATTAATCTTGAAAATAACCAGTGAAGTTGCTTTTGAACCGACTATGTACTGGTTAAAAAGGCTAGCAGATATTTAAATCCACACACACTTTTTTTAACCAGTGTGTTTTACCTGTTAAAAAAAATCGCAAGTTTCATATTAATGAGATTTAGAATGCTATTTATTTACAGAAATTCGAATAATTGGCGAATCAAGAAATAATGCGATGTTGAATACAATTTAAATTTTTATCTGTCAACTCTAAATTAACCGCTAAGAAATATTAAATAAAAAATGAAAAATAATCTGTGTCTTCATTATCTCTCACAAAATTTAGTGTAAAAAAATAATATAAATTTTGTGTCTCACAAAATTTTGTGTCTTAGAAGTGTCAAGGAAATATTTTTTTATTAGGAGTAATTTTTATCAGAAGTAGTGTGCATTTATTAGTCACTTAAATTAATAACATATTAGTGTGAATTTCATCTTCACTAATGCTAAATGAGCTTATGTAAAAAAAATTAATGAGTGAAAATCAGGACATATGTTACCGAAGTCAATTTTTCCTCATTTATCTTACATTAATTATTAATGTACTTCAAGTCCTAATTTATCTTCTCTCGTTCTCAATTAATTGACTTCAAACCGTAATTATTAGGATCAATATTATACTTACACTGTAAGATAATATATTTTTTATTTATCTTACATATTTTTATTCTCTCTAATTTAAAAGTACAAGGTTGTTATTAAAATTTAAAAATTGATTCAAATTGGTTCAAAAGAAGAGTACACTAAATATTGTTAGTCCAAACCAAATATAAGATATAAAAGTATGGAATTTGTTTAAGAATAAAAATGATTTAACTAAAACTAATACTTTAATATTTTAATGATAAGAGTAAAAAGTGTCTAAAGAAATAATAGTTATTTAACTTGGATTTATTTTAAGTTATTCATTATTCTTTTAGAAAATACTTTTTTTCTTTTCTTACTTCTCTCTAGATTTTTAATCTTAAAGTTCACCAAATTGAAAATCAGAGATCATATTTAGGCTTGTGACAATGAGTATAATAAAATCATCCAATCAAAAATTAGAATAAAGTAAGTTTAATTTCTACTATTTTTCTTAGGTCAGTTTTCATAACTTCCATTCTTCTCTAGTTAGAGATACTGTATGTGATGTTTCATGTTTTAGAATAGATATTTGTTAGTTTAAAGCTTTAATGATGCGATTAAATTATTAAATAGATATCCTTGGTATAGGTTAGGATATCCCTTCAATTATGTGAAATTGGAACACTTTTGTAGGTGTTGTTGCTTTTGAATAGATAAAGGAATATATAATCTATGACTTTCGGATAAGAGAAATGTATGCTGAATTGACTTGATTTCCTATGTTTAAGTTTTAGGTCTAAAATTGGATATTACATTAGCTTGAATTGGTTCAATGATGTGTTTAAATATTTTATATGACAATTATACTAAAAATGGAGTTTTGGAAATTGATAATTGTGTAAAATGAAGAATATAAGATATAGTGTTAGTGATAGTTATGTATATGTTGAATTGAGATGAAAATAACGAATTGAATGTTATTTTGAGAAGTATAGAAATAATAAGAATTGTAGAATCTAATATCCATTGTGTTGGGCTGAGATTTCATAAGGAAATTGAATTATAATATGAATTGCATACTAGAATTGAAGTAATAATTAAAATCTTAGAAATGTTAGGTCATAAAAGGTCATATTGATTAATTTTATCATATATAAGAACGATTAATTATTCATGTTAGAGTTCGCCTTATATAACTTTTACATTAGAAATGCTCTCTAAATCTATTTCAACGCATGAGAAATAAAAAGTGAAATCAATTATTTGTGTAATATAATTGAATCCGTGCCATTCTATAAAAATGTGTGTTTTAAAATTTTAAATATTTTAAGAATGTGTTATGTTTAAATAAAAAATAATATGAAAGTTTTAAAATATATCATATCTTATTAAAATAAAAGTCTATACTTTTATTATTTTAAAATGTCTTTAATTTATTCTTATTTTTGTTTGTACTTATCCTTTGTTATTATTTTTATATGTCAGTTACAAAAATAACTTTGTTTGGATATAAGAATATTTAATAGTTTGTTTGTTTTTTTTTTTTTTTTTTTTTTTTTTTATTTTTTTTTTTTTTTTGGTATAATGTTGTGGGTTTGTTTATTTAAAAATTTTTTTTTTTTTTTTTTTCCTTTTTTTTTTTTGTTTCATTTTTTTGTTTTT
>Ga0099824_1005030_pt1 | contig 18802 bp, 8 predicted proteins | sample SiratrowhiteBW_FD_76837 | JGI IMG/M metagenome (GOLD analysis project Ga0099824, IMG submission 76837) | Root nodule microbial communities of legume samples collected from California, USA - Siratro white BW | ecosystem: Host-associated > Plants > Roots > Nodule | place: USA: California... | reverse complement strand
TATATATATATATATATATATATATATATTGGAAAAAAAATAGCTATACCACATAGTTTTGTCCCTCCATGTTTGGAATGATGGGAATAGACAATATTGAATTCCTTCTACAAATCTCCCTGTAATTTTTTTTATAAAATTTCTAGAATAGTGCTCAATTATATAAAGGTTGCACCATATCATTGTAAATAAATCATGTCATTATTATATGATTTAATTTAAGATTATGTGAAATCCTACCAAGAGAAGAGGATTTTAGTTAAATACTATTTTAATTAACTAATTAATTAAAATTGTTATCCATTACTTGTTGTGAAGGAAAAAAAATTAAATAAGTTTGAAAATTTTTATAAAAGAAAAAAAAAAAGCGGAAGTAGTTTTAAGAAAAAAAAATCTAAATAAGTTTGAGAATTTTTATAAGAAAAAAAAAAGAACGAAAGTAGTTTGAGAATTTTTATAAAATTACAGTAATGTTTATGTTTATTTTCATAAGAGAGAAAAAAAAAGAGAGGAACTAGTTTTAAGAAGGAGAAAAATATAAATAAATTTTAAAAACTAACCAACTTACTTTTGTCATTTTTTAAAAAGATTTAACCCTTTTTAATTTAAATAATTTAAATTTTTACTATATAAAAACTATCTTTTTATTTAACTACCTTATATAAGTTTTCTTCACTATACCAGGTAACCTTTTTTTTATTTAAATTAACTTTACATTTATTTTAATATTACTTAATGACAATTAATTTTAATAATTACATATTCATCAAAATTTTCAAGAAAAAACAAGAGAGGAAGGGTGGGAGAATTAATCACCTAAAATCATTAATTAATCAATTAATTAGTTAATTAAAATAGTAAATTTATTGTATTTCATTCATTCAATTAAAATCTTGCTCTCTTTCCAAGAATTGATATTATCTTAAGTAGTTAAATCGTGCAATAATGATACAATTTTATTCATAATAATATCATGCAACATTTTCCAAAATTATCATATCCCAACAAAAATACACCATTTCAAAAATTTAAAAAAAAAAATTACATTAGTTTAAAAAATGAGCCATTTCCTTCCTTCCTTTGATAAAACCAATGTAGTTAAATGATTTTTTTTATCAGTATTCCCACCTAATTTACCTCATCAAACAAACCATTAATATTTCCACCTAACTAGAGTTAAATTGGAGTTTGTAGGGAGCAAATATTTAAAATTGGAAAAAATAATATAAGTCATGAAATTTCCTGGTGTAAATTGCTACCTAAAAGGAATCTTACCTACATCTTTGATTTTAAATAGCAGCAACAATTATATCAACATCAAATTCTGAATTGATATATAGATGCTGACAATAGTTTCATCTATTCTTATATTTTTATCCAAACTATATAAATGCCAAAACAGTTTTAATACAAGACCTTTTAAAATTAGAACAACATCGCCATTGAATTGATCGACACTTTTATTTATATTAGTCGAGTTAATCTTCTTTTCCATTTTCTGTATATTAAAAGTTCATCTGAAATTTCAGTAGAGGAAGTGATAGATTAATGGTTACGTAAGAGGTAATCAATAATCTCGACCGGCACTAATTGTTTTTAGTGTTGGTAATTACGATTATATACCTTGACAAAGTTAAATTATGATATTTATTAAACTTTTACCACTAAGATCCACTAATGTTGAAACGATATATGAGGCCACTGCATCATACTAACATGTTTAAAAAAATGATTATTTCGAAAACATTTGGTTCAATCAAACATTTATGTTGCTTGTTAAGAATAAGTCAAAAGAAAATTTTCATTCAAACCAGCAGGGCCTGCAAACTTGGCTGAAGGATAATTGACGTATAAGTAACATTTGAAATAAAAAATAAAATTGAAGTAAATTCAAGTTGAGATTTAGCTTACATAAAAAAAAAATATTAACATAGAAGAAAAAAAATTACAAATAGTTACTTGTTTTAATGTTTTTCAGAATATACACTAAAAATGGAAAAACTATGAAAAAAAGTATGGTCCACAATATGTTTTCATTTAAAAATGAAAACTCAAATTTATGATTTAAGAATTAATGACAAAGTTGTCAGAAGATATGCATCTTTAAGGTTGTAAAACTAAAATTTTAATTAGCATAAGTTGGTTTGGGATTTGTCAGAAAAAAAAATTAAAATATATTATTAATACATTGTATCATCATATTATAATGTCTTTGAATTAATAGTTTTGTAATTTCAAGAACTAAATTGAAATTCCTTTTCAATTGTTATCGAGCGCAAAAACGATATTAGTATCATTTTTTTTCAATTTAATTAATAATTAAAAACTCAAATGATGTATTGTTGTGTTACGCATTTAAAGAGAGTTTTTCTGTTTATATATACTTTGTGGTGTTAAACATTTAAAGAGAGTTTTACTGTTTATAATGATTTTATTAAATTCAAACATGATTCACGTTATTTCAGTTAAATATGGCTTATTCTTTGACTTCCCTACTTTGCACTATCCCTTCATTGAACTGCATGATATAATTGATTCACGGAATCATGCTGCTGCTGAATGGGATTTAAAAAAGAATTATGAAAACTGAAGAGAGTTATTTAAAAAAAAAAAAAAAGTAGAAAAATCGGAAAAGGGTTAAAAGTTGCTACACTAAAAAGATTATGTTAATTATTAATATAGATTTAACGATAATAGTTTATAAACATTTATATATTTTTAGATTAATTATACTTTAAGAACTTTGTTGCAACAGAAACTACAAGAATCAAGTTAATCTAACCAAAACAAGAGGGGAAAATACATTTGTCTTTGACCTAATCATCGCACATATTTAGTAATCAAGTTCAGAATCGAAAGGTTAAATAATTTGTCTTTTTGAATATGGATTTCGGCCAAAAGTGCGACCTCCTTTCTTGACTAGATACTGAATAAATAATCATCAGCGCTAATTAATATATATATATATATCTATATATATATATATATATATATATATATATTGAATCTTGTTCTACATATCCATAAAATAAATGTTGATTGGTAGGATCCATGAATGTTAGATAAACAAAAAGGGCATCTTAACAGCTTTTTTGCTATTTAGCATCTGGATTTGCCATACAAGACACATCAAACACAATTTTTAAATCATTCTCCCTACCCCCGCTCTTTTTTATCCCAAAAGAAAAAGAGAAAAGAACAATACTGTTTCCACAATAATTTTTCTATAAGAAAGACAAATCGTATAAGACATGGTGGAGTTCATGCGGAAGAAAGATATTCGAGAGAGAAAATTAAATTGTATTAATTGGAATGAGTACAAATTGCTTTTGTGTTGTTGAATTGGAATGAGTAAGAGTGCATGAACTCTATATACATTAAGTTGCTTACATACAATAACAAGTAGTAACTAAAGAAAAAATTGAAACTATCAACCACCAATAACAAATTCATCTTATATATATCTCCAACAATAAATTGTGTCACATGCTAATTAGTTAAGTTACTATCTTAAAATATTGTATCGGACAACTTGTGACAATATTTGAGAGATTTTATTTTTGACAACATGTGAAGATACTATTAAGAAGTGGAGCCTAACTTAATTTTACAAAATCGACTTGTAAGGTGAAGTTTGCATCTACTTATAAATTATTGAAATGTTTTTTTTCTAGTCGATGTGTGATCTCCAACACATCTCCTTATGCCGAAACTCTTCAACTCTTGCGTGACACTGTATATATAAGAATGATGGTTTGATAGGACCTAACAACCTTCTTATAAGATGAGGTTTACACTTATTTATAAACTATTGAAAAGTTTTTTCTGTATTCCATGTGAGATCTCTAATAGATATCTAAATTTTTGTGTCTCTAGTAAATTATTACCTTTCATTCGCATTCCCTTTCAGTTTATTTGTCCAACTAAATTTCATCTTCCACAACTTGTCATCGATACATATATGTTGTTCTTCATCCTCCTTTGTAGCAAACAATTCTCAGACCACCAGGATCTCTATGTCTTTCATCCTTAACTTCTTCTTTCTTGTTTCTTGAGCATGACAATCACTTAGTGAGAGACAAGCATGAACAATATATCTGGTAAATGAAGTGATTTTTTTTATCACTTAAATAGATGTTTGGTGATTCTACCAAAATAAGTTTTTGTACTTCCTAATAAATTTGTGATAAGTATAATAAACTTATAAAATGTGTAATTGTTAATATATATAAATATATATATATATATATATATATATAAATTAAAATTTATTAAATTAATTCATATATTAAAGGCATTGTAAAAATTTATTCTGAAAAATTAGTTCAAAGATATCCAATTGAATAAATGTTTTTAGGACTAACATATGCTCGGATATAGTTATTTACTATTTAATGGTTATCTCGTGAAAGGTGTCTTATACATTTGAAGTGAAAATGATATATATATATATATATATATATATATATATATATATAGAGAGAGAGAGAGAGAGAGAGAGAGAGAAATTTCATATAAAAAGGTCTAATAAGGAGTGTCTACTTTACCTATTTAATAAATAATATTCAGTCCATTGGTGAAGAATGTAACGTCTACGATTTGGTAAAAGATTGTAAATCAATTGTATATATAGTATATCTGATGTGCTTTATTATTACATCTAAATGTGAAATACATTTTACACGTGTCACGAATTTTGCTGACATTTATCAAGCTTGTGTCGAGAATAATAGCTACTTGATAATAATTTTCTCTATAGATATATATTAAAGTTTATTTAACACTTCTGTTTAACAATATTAACTTTTATAGGTTTAACTTTTCTCATTTTTTGAATTTATTTTTGTATCTATTTTCTTATGATGTTTATGATGAACGTTTCTATTTTTCGATTAACTTATACATCAATTTTCAAGTATATTTTTTAAATAACTTTTATACTGACAGAACTTGCATAATAGGATCAACTTATATTATCCTTATTATTAAGCGAATATTCATACTCAACTTAAGTTTGATTTCATCTTACAGACATATCTGTTTGTTCTCTGTTTCTTTTCATGTAAATATTTTCATATAAAAGTTGAAGCAATCTTATCATGTCTTATCTATTATATTTTTTATTATTGAGAAAAAAAAAAACACTCAACTTAAGTTATCTTAACTTAAAATATAATAGCCTAACCTAAAATAACTAAGCACTTTAAGCACACTTAATTCTATATATATAACATTATGCATAACAAAATTTACCACTAAAATATACATTTATATAAGGACTCCTTATATGATGGGACTCCTTGCATGATGGGAATTCAATACCTAATCTTTGTATTGAGTTGAACTATATGATCTGTACATTCAATCATATAATTCAACCATCCAACTTGTTTAAATGAATTAAATATATTAACATGTTAGTGTGAAGTTTTATAAAAGATTACACTAATGAATTAGGTAGCAAACAAATCCAAATTTTCCTTTTTATAAAAGAACCAACAACACTAAACATGTCTGTACACTTAACAGGCTACATCAGCTACCATACTAATCTTGACTAGGGAATATATATATTCATCATGCATGTTACCTCTTTCTTGGTCGTGTTAAATGCCGTCATTTGGTTTTATTTTTATTTTAATACAAAGAAAGAAGACTTTAATATATATATATATATATATATTTGAATGCAGGTCCAACTGATACAAAGTTTGGACTGAGGCACTGTGGGATTGAAAATCCTGTTGAATGTGCATGCAGAAGTAGGTAGGTTTTGTTTAAAAAATGTATTTACTAATTAAACATGATGATTGAGTGTGATACATTCCAATAATATGGAACACTTACATCACTCACCAAGATATATTCTTGACGTTTAGGCACAATAATTAAATTAATGGACAAAATTAAAACTAGTAGTTGGCTTTACGTATTGGGTTTTATCACACGCACTTTCATCAAAGTAGCTTTGTACTTTTAATTAGTCAAATTAAAATTAGTATATAATCCACTAAATTACTTTAATTATGCTTACATTGATTTTTTTTATATATTATCGTCAAACTACCTTTCTTTCTTTAATCTAGTTTTGAACTCTAGTTTCTCGCATTATTTATACATATTTTAATTGATTGAGACGTTTTTGCAACACGCAATAATCAAATATTTGCACGCTCAATATTTTACATTTTATGATCTAAATATGTCATTAGACTTAAAATATGTTATGTAAACATTTAAAAATCTCTTATTTGCATATTAATTGATTATATGATAAATTATTGTGTCGGTTCGACTATGCTTATTTTTTAATAAATTAAATGGATTTTTATATGTTTATCTAATTTACTTATTTAAAATAAATAATCATATCTTAAAGACGTCTTTCAAAATTAATTATTTTAAAAATACTTATTTTAAATTTCAACAAACGAACGATTATCATTCCTGAGTCAAGACCAGTATGTCACTAAGTAAGAATCAAATCTTGTCGTTGGAGGAAAAAACATTTTCTTTGACCATTTTTTTCTGTGTTAAACAAGTAAATAATGCAAGAGTTTGAATGTATATAGCAGATATTAAACCATATTCATACATTGCTAAATTGAAAACGGATACCAGTTGCTAATTTTGAAAGGAGATCCCGTCACAATAAATAATTTTGGGGACGCGCACAATCCCTTAAAATTTAATAAATTATTAGAATTATAATTAACATATGTATTGTTAGTATATTTTTTATATTATTAATTAGTTGTAAATTTCTTTGATATAACTTTAAGACATATAATTACTATAAAAGTTAATAAATTTGGCCTTGATATCTTCTCTTCTCTAGTTTTAATTACCACGTTTATAATTGTTATTAATATTTGTATTTATCTTAAAAATATTTTATTTCTTATTATATTTTTTCCTCTTTTATTAATTGTTGTAATATCTGTTATTTATTTTCCCAGCATTTTCTCTAACGGTCTAAATAGGACTATTAGAATTTAAAATTTATAACTAGAAGTATATAATTAATTAGATAGTAACATAATTGAAAACTTATAGTATTTGGGTAAATATTTATCAAATATTGTTTATCATGCGCACTTTTGTATGCGATTTCTTTTTTTCTAGTTCAAGTAAAAAACAAAATTTTAAACTATTTTATATAAGTTGTTTTTAAAAGTTATTTTTATCGAGCTTATTGATATAATTTAAAAAAGAAAAAACTTCGGAATATAATATAATCCCTCCCAGATACTTATGAGTAATTACCCATAATAAGATAAATCTAAATAAAATGCGTAGTATTAATTGATATAGATATATATAACAAAAAAATACTATGTAAAATTAAGTTTTCTTCGAAAACACATAAACCAAAGAGAAAGTAGTATTTATACTCAATTACTTTATTTCATAGTGGTTTATCAGAAGTGTGTGAAAGAAAAAAGGCAGTATATATTAATTATTCTATTTAATAATACTTTATCAGCCATGGATAGAACTCCTGAATCCGAAAATATTGACTGAAACCAATAAAACAAAGAGGCGTACGTATAGCTTTGAAATTTGTTTTTGACTTTGAATTGTAAGATATATATTTGTCTTTTGCTTTGAATTATCAAAAAGGTTAACACGTTGAGACACTTAAGTTAAAAAATATAACACGAGTGTTTACTTTTCATTTAGATATTTTTATGTTTCTTTCATGGAAATCAAGTTACGTACACGTGAGCTTTGAACCCAAGTGAGGAAGATAGTTCATGCACCAGTGAGCTTCTCGGAAGGTGTGGAGTGAAGAACACCATTCTCCACTTTATGTAGCCTAAAGTTGGTCTAAGGACAGTGATGACTAACTGAAAACTGCTTCTTCCGAGGGGATTTTTCGAAGCTACTTTTCAAGTTTATTTTTGTGAACAACTTTAAGATATATAAAACAAAACAATATGAAGGATGCAACTATCTCATCAGGTTTTGACTGATGGAGAATATCCAGCATTAACAGAGAACACTTTAGTGCATGAAATAATAAACATGGGAGTCACCAATTGGAGTGCCACAAACGAAATGTTTAGTTTGGCATATATCTTTGTTCCGGGAATGAAATCGCCATGCAACGAAGGATCAATGGAAACAACAAAACCTAGTTACAACGTGAGTAGACTTAAAAAAAAAAAATTGCTGTGAAATGTGAATACGGTTTGATATCTAAGTATGAATACAAGTTATATGAAATAAAAATGAGAAGATTGAATAAGATATAAGAAAAAATATCTATAAATTCAATATCTTAATATTTTGGATCTATTTGAGTTTTATTTGATTTCCCTTATTATAAGAATGATACTAATCCAGCCGTGGAAAAAATCATGTTATTAAATTTCAACTAGATTTTATTACAAAAGATTGTATTATCATTACTTATTATCAAAATAAAACTTTAAATCTAATAGTTAGGGATTGAATTTTTCAATTTATTAAGATTTTTTTTGAATCACCAACATAAAACTTTAATTTTGCAACACTGATTTTTTTTTTTTTATAACAACTTCTTGGATAGTCTCTCTAAATAACTTATTTTGGTATATTAGGACCGATTATTGTTATATTTTATTACAAAATAATGATACATACACAGTCTTATTTAAGCATACACTCACATCACTATAGGACCATCACTTCATATTATTATAACATGATTACCAAATAGTTATTTTATTTTTATAAAGTTGTCAAAGTATTATTTTTTTTATTATATTATTTCTAGTCCCTTGATGATAATAATAGAATTTCTAGTCAACACTCACTCACTGCAAAATTAAAGAAAAAAAAAAACTACTTTTTAAATTTTAATTTATTTTTCGGTTGGTAGCATTCAACACTCGTTGGTGGCAAAGTTGAGAAGGAGAGCACGTTGTGATGACTGAGGAAGAGATAGTAGATTATATTGGAGGAGTCCTTCTCATTACACTGTCATCGAAGAATATGACGTTTCCGGTGACATTGAAAGGTCCTTCTCAAATTGAAAGCAACTGCCATTGGTAGTAGGAGTATTGGTTTACTAAATATAGTTAAGACCATTAATATCTAACGCTATTGATCCACTTTATTTTTGTAAACCATATACTAGAAATACCAATCTCAAAACGATCTCAAAAAACTTTGCCAAATATATGTTGGAGACTTAAAACAACGAATAAATTATGAGGGCGGGGTATGGTAAGTTGAAAGTAAAGTTAACTAAATTTTTTGTCAGACCATAATGTAGCTATTTAATAGAATGTCAGCTACAATGGAAAATAAAAAAAAAAATAATAAGAGTGACACTAATGACTTTGTGAAATATTTTTTTATATATCTTACTCAACTTTCTATTTTTTATATAATAAAATTTATACTTATGCTTGAATATTTAATATGAAAGATACGATAAGCAAAATTGTAATTAAAATATCATATTCTACAATTTACAACTATATATCTTGTCAAGATGAGAAAATGAGATATAACAAAAAAAAATTATATTCTCTACTATCATGATACAGATAGTCTAAAAGATAGTGAATTTTCGTTTTGAAGTGAATTTTAGTTTTGAGATCACAAAATATTGATAAGAGATTATATATGTAAATCATATATCACTCTATAAGGTATTTTTTTAGGATAATTGTGAGTTTCCTAATCAACACATCCTAAATTTTAACATATGATTTTGTATAAAATAATTAAAGCATTCCTCTCTTGTTTTCAATTAATTTTATTCGATAAAAAAATAAATAAAGAAAGAATGATTAAAACTAATTAAAATATTTTAATCAGGTCATATTATCATAATAAATCAATATTAACTTTAAAAATCATATTATAATCCAGATCTACTTCAAACAATACTCTCATTTCAAAAGTTACTTCTGCTTACTTCTATAAATAAATTAACACTTAAAATTTAGGTTTCTAATAGTATTAAATACTCTAACCATCAAATAAGGACTTGAACATCACATATATCATCGAGATCCAAAACAAAATGGACAAATAAGACAATCGTATCAATAACATAAAAGCTAAGATACTTCCTAATCCATTAAAAATAATTGGTATTAAGATACATATTTTTATTCTTTTAAATTATACTTAAATCATGATAATAAGCTTTTAAAACACTAAATTTGTGTTAAAAGTGCCAAAAAAAAAGAGTCAACTATCAACAAAATTAATTAATAAACTCGTATTTGGATATATAACAGTCAATTCTCCTCTCAAATCTCAAATCTCAAATGAGAGTCTCTTATATATTGGTGCTTTTCCTTTCAAGCTGAAAATCTCATTTATAAAATCTCATTCATAGATGACTCTCACTTGTATTATCATTTATACAGGAATCAAAAGTTTATTTCTCTCTCAAGTAAGAGTCTCTTCTGCATTGATGCTTTCTTTCAAGCTGAAAATCTTACTCATAAATAACTCTCACTTGTACTATCATTTATACAGGAATCAAAAGTCTATTTTTCTCTCAAGTGAGAGTCTCTTCTACATTAGTGTACTTCCTTTCAAGTTGAAAATCTCACCCATAAATGACTCTCACTTGTACTCTCATTTATATAGGAATCAAATTATATTTATCTGAATTGGGAGAAATCAAATAAAAATAAAAATCAAACCAAAACCAGACATAAAAATAACATCATTTTCAATCCAAAACTTTAAAATATTAAATTTATAATTTTTTTATATGTTACTTAACTTTTTTATTTTTATTTAATGTGAGACTAAACTTGTATATTAATACTTAATAGAAACAACAATACGAAGAAACAACCATATGAAGTGGAAGACTCAAATCTGTATTGGGAGATCACTGTATCTGTGTAAAAGAGCTGAAAATATATAAGCTAGAAAAGTTTACTCAAAGTGAACTACTTGTGATAGAGATGAGCTGGGGTTAGAACTTTGAAGAAAAACATGTGGTAACAATCATTAAAACATGTTGCTTGTGGATGGAGTCTAATCACGCTATTACAGATGGCCACGAATATGTATTAACTACTTAACATTATTCTTTATGTATCGCATTGAGTTAACGGTGACCTCACGCTCGAAGGGATAACCTCACGTTGGGAAGGTGATAACTTCGTGTGTTTCTTTTTTTTTTGGTAAGACTTTGTGGACTGTGAGCTGGTGCAACTTGGTGGCGGTGTAGCGAGCAGTGACTCTAGTTGTTAATGTTGAACACATTGGAAGATGAAAATGACGGAGTACAGTGGAAAATATGTAAAATAAGTAAAAATGAACAGTGTATTTTTCGCACCCTAAAATATTGATTTTACTAACAATAATAATCTATGGAATATGATAAGGATGCAATAGATATTATGTAATGTTGTATAATTATAATAATGTTAAAATAAAATAAAAGTATCAGTGTGAAAAGAATTGTCAAATTCTATATGCTCGTGCACATTTATCAAAAGATTAGAACATACAGCAGAGAATAAGTAAAACAAAGAATTCTCGTATTCATTGTAGAAAAGCAAAACATGTGATAATGATTTTAACTAAACATGCAAAACTGATAAATAAGTGTTATATTTTTCAACGGGTACATATATTTTCAAAACTGGAAATACGTACCATAAATTAAATCAGTCAGTTTTACTGCACCTACTATCATGGACGAACTGGTAGGCCATTGTAATCTATTGTATTTTCAAACTTATTGAAGTGTAATGTATTACTAAAATAATTTTGTAAGGATTAAAACTACAAAAAATAAATAAAATCAAATTATACAGATCAAATAGATATTTAAGTTTTATGTAAATTTCGAGTGAATTCATATCTTTGACTAGTTGTTAACCAAATTGAAATAAAATTAACATTGAAAATATGGCATTGAAGTTGGAGTAAGTCAAAATCTAAAAACCTACTTTTTAATGAAAAATGTAAAAAAAAATATAAATAATGTATTTATTTATTTTTTCACCTTGATTTTAAATTTGAGGATTTAAAATATGCATTACTCAATAATAACTTTAAAAATATACAATATTGAGAGAGGATCTGAAAAAAAGAGTGAGAGAGGAGATAGAGGCCTGAGAGTGAGAGAGAGAGAGACATAAAAAAAAAGTGAGAAAAAAAATAAAAGAGAGTGAGACAAAAAGAAAAAAAAAAAAGATAGAAAAGTGAAATAAAATAAAAGTAGGAAAGAGATTGATGCACCACCACACCAAAAAGATAGATGCACTAAGATAAAGTGAGTATTATAGTTTTAAAATGTGAGCCAACAATTTTTTTTTATTGTAGATGTTTATTTTAGATATTGTTTTAAGATGTTTTTGTTTATAAAAATATAATCGTCTTTTTTTTTTCTTTTTTAAGTATTTAAGTAAGTCATGCATTGCATAGATTATTAAACTTTATTTAGAAAGGAATTTTCTCTATTCAACTTTCCAACCACGCCGTTAATTGTTAAGTAGACAAAGTTGAATGATAGGGCATATAAGACAAAATAGGTTGGTGGTGGTAAACTCAATTGTCTAATTAAAGGGGTCGTTTGTTGTTAATGACCGCAAGCACGTGATGAACTATAATTAAATACATAATTATTAACCAACATAGTTAGGACAAACTAATTAATTGGACCGAAATTAAAAGAAAAAAAAGGTCATAGATGGACCCATCTTAGTACCAATCCTATCATGCATGTGGACAAATAGTTTCATTTGCAAAAAAAAATATTGCACAAATTGATGCATAATGCAACCAAATTTTATCATAGAGACACCATATTGCCAAAAAAAACAAATTTGGTTGGTGGATAATGTATTTAAATTGTTTGTATAAATAAATTAATTATATTTTTTATTAATAAAAACATGTTGTGATGACGTTTACTACAAAGTATATTAAGAAAAGTCTTAAAAAATTATTAGAGTGAGAAATGGTATATTATAAATTTGACTATCATGTAAGCACTTATGTGATATGTTCAACTGTATAATTCTTTTTTATAATTAAAGACGAAATAGAATTAAAATCATATCATATAGTTTGCAAGTTGATTTTATAAACTAATTTATTGAAGACTGATTTAAAATAAATTATGGACATGTATAAACTATTTTTCATATAAGAAATCAAACACTAACGCAAGTATTTACTTTCTATGAAATATAAATTTAAATAAATTGTTTTTCAAATGCATCCTTCTCAACTTAAAATTATATTTAATTATATATAATGATGAATAAAATAATCATCAAACCTCAAATGAAATTAATTAAAATAATTTTCATGTAATTTTGCTTAAACATTTCATTTTATTAATTTAAATAACATACATTTTGAATTCCACTTAATATTAGTATTAGCCTCTTCCATTTCATTCATTTACAAATCCAAACTCAAGGTTATAGAATAGACTTTAAAGTGATATTGTGTATAATCTGGATCATATACTATCTATCTATATCTATATCTATATATATATATATGGATGTTATTTAAAGGTTAATTATATACGTTTTTCCAAAAGTAATCTTTAGATTTAAAGTTATTTTCATATAAATAACGTAACTTTAAGTAAAAAAAAAATCAAGATATAGAAGAAACTTTGATATCATCATGATTCTCTATGCATATGAATTAATTTAAAAATAATATTTTTGCATGTTAGTTATTTCTTTGATTATGAATTTTTATCCAACATGTCATTCTACCGTAATTATACCCATACTCAGATTTACAATATTTTATATCATTTAAGTACACATTAATGTTGAATTATTCGCATCCACATTTTAACTCAATTATTGGTTATAACTTATAGCTAATGGTAAAAAGTATTTTTTTTCATATTTTTTTATTTTAAGAATATACTTAGCATATAAAATAAAATTTCATTTAAATTCAGAAACATTGGAACAATTTAAAACACCTAATATTTCTTAGTAAAAAACTACAAATACTACATTTTTTTATATGTAATTTAACTTCTAATATTTTGGTTACCCATATATCTTTTATATCACCAATTGTGTCCAAAGAATCAAAATCAATATATTGTAAAAGTATATAAGTTGTTAAAACAATAATGCTACTTGGTTCCAAAAATTCATTATATTATCTACCATTATGAATCACATCCAATACATCATAATCACAATCATCTAGTATATGATAATATAGTCACTCATAATCATCCTATTGCATATTACACTATGTTATAGTAATAAATAAAGTCAACAAATAATATTATCCTTAAACTTAGAATGATGACTTTTATACTTATTATTAAACTTCTAATGCAGAAAAAATGTAAAATATTGCTAGTATATCATTATATTTTAATCTATATTAGTTATTAAATAATCTGTGTAGAAGGTTGTTAACTAACCTTTTGTAGTAACATATAAATCAAAGAACAAAGTGATTAAATAATTTATAACGTAAAATATTTTAAAAATTATACATTATATCAATTTTAATCTATATAAATAAAATATGTGAAAGTAACTTTAAATTCAACCACGAGTTTTGAAAAAATAATGATTAATTAAAAAAGTATTAATCAATATAATATCAAAGTTATATAAATATAATATAGTTTTAGAGTGAAAAATCATTGGTAAACTTAAAAATAAAGATAATTTAGTCTCTTAAAAATAAGTGTTGTAGTGATGCATGGTAAAAGTCAATGAAAGTTTAAAATATGTAATATAAAAAGTGTTTAATTAGCTGCATGAAATTATAAATATGCATGCCACCTTGTCTTTAAACTTACATACCAGCAACTATACCAACTCTTAAATTGACCTGTCATGGTGTTATTATTTATTACCCATGTGTTGTAACCAGTCCAAAATTATCTTAGGGAAACATTAAAATATATATCAAGTTTGATCTAACAGATAAGATCAAATAAAATATGCAATGAATATACGAGTCAGTACAAATTTACAAACATAATCAATTTTAGAAAAATAAAACATATATAATAGAAATATAATATATATATATATATATATATATATATGAATATTATTAATGTAATAATTAAAATGTTATATATGGTCACACGATGATATTCTATTTTATATTAATTTAACAATTCAGAAAAATAGTTTCAAAATATAATTAAAATTATTTAAAGTATTTTGCATACTATTCTACAATGAATGTTGTTTTATAAACTGCCAATATATGCAGTGGTACTATTGACTGTGATTAGAGTTATTCGACTTGGTCTCCACAGATAAGGTATTCGGTGAGCTAAGTTAATTCACTACATTATATTTAATTATAACTATTTTTAAACCCTAAAACATTCTAAAAATATTCTTATTTATACCATTTTTTTTTTTACATGAACACAACTTATCAATTTTTTGTACTTTTTAGAATTTATTTATTTTATATCTTTTTTAAAGATATCCTTTATGTAAATTTGCAGAATAAGGATAACACGTGCATCCTTTCTAACATGTCTAAAAGTTCAAAGATGGGCAAAGATCATGTCATCGTCTACTTGACTTTTCAAAATTAAAGTGTCGACAAAAAAATCTTTCTTATTCCATTTTGTATCATTAATTAAAAAAAAAATTGGTATAAATGAAAATATTTTTAGAATGTTTTAAGATTTAGGGTTTAAAAGTTGTTATAATTATAATTATTTTAGAATGTTTTATATGTTTTAATGTTAAAATAGACAATTGGTCTTATATAGTACATATTTGACTTTTAGTTAAAAATTTTAATACTAATTTTACTCTTAAAACAATAATTTTTCATTTTTTATTCTGTGTATTGAAGCTATAAATTATATAATACAAAAAAAAAAATTCCCATCTTTATCCATATAACCAATAGAAGTTAAAATCGAGATATTCAAAATCAAATGGTTCAAACATTACAATTAACACAAACATTATATTATAATAAACCAACATGTAGGTCATTATATATTGATTATTATTGACAAAAACAATATATTATTATAATAAACCAATATATAAGTCATTATATATGCTAGTGTGTATGCTATTTTTACTGTTTATTGCACTGTTTCTCTCAATAGGCACGTGTATATATTTCAATATAGAAAATCAATTTCAATAGAAGTATATATATCTCTAAAAGAACAAATCGCTTATATAATCAATCAATTTCAAGAAACGTCATTTTATTATATCAAGTATTCAGAATTATATAAACTGAAATTTTCTCCTCCTATAAGCAGAGTATATCAAGAACATCTAAAAGCATGTAGGTCTACCATACAGCTTCTACAATATCAAAATGCAGAAAAATCAGAAATTATTTGTCATCATAAATTGTAACAGAAGTTACTACTACCTAAACAAAAGTAATCTCGGGAATGTTCTAAAACAGAAGATGTTTTGTTCAATGACTAATTTTAAAATTAAAATTCTATAGATATATTTGAACAAAGTTTTTTGCAACAATTTTTAAGAGATAAAAAATATGAAATAAATATCTATTTAAATTAAAATTTACTTACCCACGGACTAAAAAAATAAAAATTTAGACATTGCATGAAAAAAAATTTTACAAATTATTTTATATATAATTTTTTAACTTATATAGAAATAATCATTTTTATGATTTTTGTACTCCGAAAGTTATTGTCCAAACATATTTATATAAAATAAAGTTATTCTGGACTCTCTTATTTGGGCCAAGCCTTTATCCATTCTGTAGTCGTTTCATTTGTACTGGGCTGCTTCCTCCTGCACCTCCAGGTGTTTCTTCAGTCACCTTTAAATTTTAAAAATATGTCCAAATTGTCACTAAATTAAAACTGTGTAGACCATATTGCCCAATGAACCCTAAACCTCTTTATAATACACAATACAGCAACACACCTTCACTCTCGTAGTCTTTATTTGCCGCCGCACCTTCAGGATTCCGCTTGCTCCCGCCGGACGCATTCTTCATGCACCTCTACATATTTAACAAAATAATCGTTCTATTTTTAATAAAAAAATAAATTCTAAACCTTCAATTTTTTATTTTAAATTATACAGTTTAAAATAAAACAATTATATTCCAAATCTGAAATATAAGATTTTTTTTATTGTATAATCTTAAAAAAATATTTTTGATATTTTAAAAAATATGAGGGTGCAGAAAGAACGCGTTTATCCTGATTCTTTACATAATGGCCTCAGTCCATGGCCTCAGTCCATGTACTTCTCCTCTTTTTAGATTGGTTGGCTGGTTTGGCATTGCTTCTAAATCTTTGACTGTTTCTTCTAAATCTTTTTTCAGGCACCTTCAAAATTATCTAAATTATTCTTAAAATAATAATATAGAGATAAAAATGCCCTTGCACCTCCAATTTCAGAAGTTATTGTTTTGAAACGAAGTGTTTCATAATTTAAAAAACCTGTTCTAAAATATATATTAAATTTCGGAACAGGTCATTCTGGAACAGATTTTTTAAGTTATGGAATATCCTGTTCCAAAACAATAATACAATGAAAATTTATTTTGGAACAGCTAATTTCAGAATACTGGCTTACAGAATGTTTAGTTTTGGAACTCAACTAATAAGTTTCGAAATAAATTGTTCTGTAACACATTCTCATCTCCTAAATTCATTTCGGAATAATTCGTTTCAGAACTCTATTGATTTACGAAATATTCAGTTTCGGAACTCAATCAAGATATTCTGAAATAAGTTATTCTGTAACACATTCTCACTCCAAATACACATTCTGGAACTGAAAGGGCAGTGTTGGAATTTTTGAAATTTTAGAGGTGCTGTAAGAAGGTTTGAAAGTGCAGGAAGAAGGAGCCCCTATCTTTTGGTGTGTATGTTTGGGTTAAATCTAGTAGCATTTTGGGTATCTCTTCTTGCACCTATATGATTTCTTTTTGCACCTTCATAAATATAAAAATTTTCATTTTGTTATTTTGATTTGAAAACCTTTTAAGATTATGTAATTCAAAAATCAAAAGTGTTTTTTAAAATACACAAAAATCTAAAAATATTTTTAACTTTTAGATTAATTAAAAAAAATATTTTTTATACTTAAAATAAATTTTTAAATTATATAATTGATAAGCCATTTTAAATTTTTAACTTTTTAGACTATACCGTCCAAAAGTGAATTTTGGTATTGAAAATGTTAGTACTGGTGCAATTGCCACTATAACTAGTATACTGAAAAAAGTGATAGTTATACTATAAAACCGAAAGATGAGAGTGAAAATGAAAAATCTAAATTGGAACAGGTTTCAACAATAGAGATCACGCTTTGAAAGATCTGAAGAGGAAAAAACTTTTTATTGTAAGATTGTACAATTCAGAAAATTTATAGATTGTAAAATGTGGGGAAAAAATAAATTGAAAAAATTGATTGTTTTCTTTTAGTCGCAATAAATTTGCAGCTTTGTTTTTAATAAAAAAAATCTTATTTTAATTTGCATGAAATTTATATTTCTGTTTTGATAATGTTATTTGTTAACATCTTAAATCAACGTGTTAGGGTCTGTGTAAGAAGATGAACATTTTTTCCCACAATTTTTCATCTTCTCTGAATTTTACAGTGAAACCTGAAAATCACATCGTGTGCATCATATTGATAAATCATGTTAGGTAAGGAGTTTAAAAGTTGGGAAAAATTATCTGATATTGGAAAAGGAAAGAATGGGGAGTGTGGCGTGGAAGCAGCTTCTTCTGAACGCTTTGGAATCAAACGCTCACCTCAAGCACTCTTCTTTCATGCAACTAGTATCGTATCAGAATCAACTTTTTTTTTTTTTTTTTTTTTTTTTTTTTTTT
>Ga0099824_1005029_pt1 | contig 18802 bp, 4 predicted proteins | sample SiratrowhiteBW_FD_76837 | JGI IMG/M metagenome (GOLD analysis project Ga0099824, IMG submission 76837) | Root nodule microbial communities of legume samples collected from California, USA - Siratro white BW | ecosystem: Host-associated > Plants > Roots > Nodule | place: USA: California... | reverse complement strand
TATATATTGCAGAATAAAATCACGTATAATATGACCAGTCACCCCAGGACCAAAAATACCTAGCTGCTCATGTAAGTTTTTCTACAAACATTTAAAAAATAAAATATTTTTTTATAAACTAAAACTAGTTCATACGTAAATTAATATAAAAACTATTATATTATTTTTTCTAAAATCTAATTTTCAATTTTACAAGTAACTCAAAGAAAGTTTTTAGTTTTATCTCTATTCTCTTTTTTTCTCCTAATTTTTTTATGGAAGCATGTCCTTTATCATAATAAAAACTTAGTTTCCTGTCCAAACTTATGAATAAGATGTTCACAAGTTTTCTTTTCTGAAATCTTTCACTAACCTATATGAAAGTGATATAGAAGCCCATTTAAAAAATATGTATATGATTTTTATTATACTTATAGAACATATTGTTGGAATTTGAAATGTTAAAAAAGTCCCTATTTGAAATCTAAAATTAATTATAAAATTGAAATTAAATTTCATAATTTTAATTATATAGTTGAAAGTATTTAAAAATCAAAATTATAATTTAATATCATGGGTATCAAATTGTAAAATAAAATTCTGATGTTCATATTATCAAGAATGAGTTTTTTAAAAATAGTTTAATATATGTTTTAACACATACTATGTTAAAATATTATAAATTTTTAACTAATTTTTAAAGTTAATTTTTTAAGAAAAATATTATCCCATATTAGGTTCTGTTGGGTCTAATAAAAATAAGGCCCAAACAAATTGAGAAAATCATCATATCCAAAAATAAAAATAAGGCCTAAATCCAAATTAATTAGATTTTGGTAAAACTAATTGGGCCGAATCACCCCTTTTCTGCTCTCTCCCACGAATTAATGGACATCAATCATTTGTGTTCAATTTATAGAATCAGGGTAATGTTAAATATATAAAATTAATATTTTTAGTTTATATTGTAGATTCTGAATATTTATATCTATTTTTATATAATTAAAATTCATCTGTAATCTAATATGTATAATAATTAATAATAGTAACGGGATCTCGTAACTGCTTTCTAGGGTATACTATTTTTTACCTCTTTAATTTTTATTTGTCTTTTTATATTTATTAACAATTTTTTAGTTTCTATTTTCTAAAAAATTATCTATAAAAACTGAAGTGTTTTTCTTATATAGTTGTAATCATGCTTTTTTTTTTTTGTAAATGAAAATTTAAAATACTTTGTAATAGTTTTTTATACATACTTTATTGTAAATTTTATTTTTATTTTGATAGAAAAAATGTTATGATAATTCTTATATATATATATATATATAATTTTTTATAACTTTAATAATACTTTTTCATAAAAAAGTGCACACACTGAGGATACGGACATGTGTTTCTACTGTTAATAAATGAGTATTTTTGGTATATATAAAATAAGCACTTATTTTTTAGTAAATAAGTATATTTTGTATAGAAATTTTATACCATAATTAAATTTATAAAAAATAACTTTTTTTAAATAAACTTAAGTTGAAAATAAGAAATCATAAAATTATTTTGAGCTATTGAATTTCAATTTAAAGATGCTGATAGAAAGAAGTCATATCACAAAATAAAATAAAGAAAATCAAGTGTACTATGGGTGTAACTTGGTTGGGTTTTTAGGTATCTAAATATTCAAACTAAGTAAATTAGGTTAGCTTGAGTTTTCTTTATTTTTATAGGTAATTTATTTCAAATTTAATACTTAATCATGTTTTAGTATATGAAATTTAGAATGAATTTATTTTAATTCTCAGAATGTTAAAATCAATCCCTCAATACTAAATTTGAAAGAATAAAATGTTTTTCAAAACCCTTTTTAGTCCTTAAACAGGAAAATTAATAATATATATATATATATATATATATGTAAATTTCAAGGATTGAAATATTTTGTTGAAATTTGAATAACCAAAACACATAGTTTACATTATTTTATGAATTTACTTTGGTAAACATTGTTCGTATCTTGTGACATTTTAATAGTGGATAATTTTTTCTATCGAAAGTAGTGGACCATAGGTTTGATGAGGCCCATACATGGTAGCTTGGGCCACTTCCAGATCGAGTGATGGGCCACTCTACTTTTACTCATTTCTTCAAATCATTACGAGGTTGTTTGTATTCTCCTGCTACATATATAGCAGCTGCAGGATTCTAAAATATCTAATGATGTTAAACTATAATTGATATTGAGAAAAGAAAAACTTACATTAGTCTTTTTATTTTATAAAAAAGGTTTTTTTATCAAAAAAAATATATACTTTTTGATTCATTTTCTTTTGCTATTGGTAAAACTCAACCCAATAAAAATTTAATCAAATTAATCTGGAAAATACTGTTATTTTACGGAATATCCGTTTAATAATAATAGTAATAGTAAATTATTTTAGTGTGCTCCACATTTTGGTTATTTTAAATTACTAGTTTAAAATATCATATTAATAATATATTAATGGACTATTTTCTGTCCTCCTATCTATATAAATAAATTAAAAGACTGAACACAGAGAATAAAAATAATTAATAGAAAAGATGTTTTTTTAATATTTAAAATGCCAGGATTTAATTGTAATTTGGTGTACCTAATTTTCAGTACCAAAAAAATTGATACAATTCACAATTATTACTTGTTGGCACAATACTTGCATAAACATAGAAGTGTATTATTTATTATAGGAATTATTTCAAATTTAACAAGAAAAATTATAAAATGCGTATTTTTTGAAAATAATGTGTATAATTCTTAATTTATGCTTTGTATCTCTTATTTTTTTTGTCAACTGTATGGTATTAATATTTTTTTTTCTTAAAAAGACAAGCTTAAATAACATGTGGATTTCTTAAAAACTGATAGATGAGTGAGGAAAGTGAATTGTTTATGATGAAAATTCCCAAAGTGATGCAACAGTGGACCCACCCAGCACTACCTTTTCCCTCACGTGAACTGTGAAATATGGAAATCCATTCCTGAAAACAAAGCAAATAAAAGTAAAAATATAAAGGAGATTGCAAAGGTTTAGGGTTGAGAGGAATTACAATCAGAAGTAGCTATTGCCTAGGAACAACTCATGTGGCAGGCAAGCCAAAAAGCCATGCCTGGAATCACTTCAAAAAGCTTCAACATTCCTCTTCTCTTGCTTCACATTTAACATCTCATACTTATCATAGCCAGCTAAGCATTTCCATTTCCATTCTACACTCTCCATTCTCCTACATCACCATTTTTGGTCAATTTACCTACACTTTCTATTCTCAACCATTCAAAATATTCTTCTTCACTTTCCACCTTCTATGTGTCAATATTTTTCAAATAGTATCCACCAAATCATTTACAATTCAACCCTAAACTCTACTTTGACTCTACACATGAACTTGATTTAACATTCAAAACGTGGGAAGATGTAGTGTCTGTCACCACCCTTCATGCATGTTTATCACATGTGAGCTATTAGAAAGTAAGAAAAATGATCAACTGATATTGCATAATGGGGACGAGTAAGAACACTTTAACATTATGAGCAATATAGTTGAGGTGTTAGATTAGGTTAAAATGTTTTTACATTTTGCAGTTTCCACTTGAGGGCAAGTACGATAAAAAAAGTCTCGTGAATGGGCCATTTTGACAACAAAAGAAGCATGTACAACCACCATAACATATATATCTGTCTTCCCATCCACACATATATTGGAGTGATTTAGCTTTGTTCATGTGCGCCATATACTTTATTCTGCTTTAAGCACAAACTACCCGACACAATCAAGTGAACAAGATGAAAATTGTACCCTGTATTTTTCTGTCTTGGCTGTTTCTTCAACAATGACAGCTCCATGCATATGTGTTTTTTCCTTTTTTCAGTAGTTTCCGAGTTCCAACATGGATGTTCCATGTTATGCTGGTGAATTCAAGCATCAAATACCCTCCCATTTTCTTCCTTCAAACAAATGGAGCATAGCATGTGCAAAATCTCAACTACCCTACGTAATAATGTTCATTGAAATTGCACTCGGTTTAGCTCAACCTCAAAAACTAACCTTCACACTTTATAAGGAGTATTTCGACCATATATATGTTACATAAGTAGTAATTAACATCAATGTCAAATTGGCATTTAATTTTAGGAATCTGTCCTAATCTAAAACTATACTCTATCTTGGATCCTACCTTGCATACGGACAAACACTCCCAACAGTGATTATTCTCCTAGAAAGAGAAAACCCAGCTTTGTGTTTGTACATTTATTCTTGATGTTTCTCTTTCACGGCCAGGTTCTTTCTGTAGGATAGGGAAGGATCGATCAATTCTGAGCCATATATGGAAGAGTTTTTGTTGCATTATTTTCAAATTCAACTTAACGGCTCACATAGTTTGGAATTCCTAATTGAAAGCAAATAGGTATCTAATAAAACAACGAATCTGCTATTTTTTCTAATATAGTGTAGACCCAGCATGCACCTACCTACCTGCACTTAACATAAATGTGTTACAGAAAGCTACCATATGATTATTAGTTAACAGCTATATTTTCTTGAAAAGCATTTCATTATGTGCATACAACTCCACAAATATAAGGATCTGAGAGAAAAATATCTCAACTGAAGAAGCATGCATGTATTAGTAGTATTGTTTGAGACAATAAAGTAAAGGATTGGTTTGATTAATATTAATTTGTTACTGCTAATTGATGGAACCAACTCTACACTAATTACGTTTTCTATGCAAGTTCTAGAGTTTGAGTCATGTTTCAAGAAAATCTTGATCCCTTTGTTGCCAACAACGAGAGTTGGCTCAAATGGTAGTAAGATCTGACAACGTTAACAAAAAGGTCTTTTTTTTCTTGGTTTTTGGTTGTCACTTTGGAATTGGATTTAGTAATTTGTTTTCTTTTTCTCCCTTCTAATGCTTTGTCTAGATAAGACAGTGATGGATGCTTGTAAGGTTAGATATTGCTTAAATTCTCTTTCATTTGTATTTAACATTTTATGTATATAGTATCTTCATTTACTGCACTTGATTCTCACAATTTTCAACCAATATTGTTGTCAATGGTAGTTGGTTTGGCCATACAAGTCTTTGTTGGGAACATAAGAAAGGAGAGAATGGCATGCTCTTAAGGGCTATAAACCATGTGTGTAGAGAGATTTTGAGGGAGAAAATAATACAAATTTAGTTTAAAGATAAGAGTTCATTGCTTAACAATACCCACTAACATTTTCAAAGCTTCTCAAACTTTGTAAAAGAGCAAAATGTAGCACAATCATGTAAAATGACTGAAACCAAGAGTCAAAACTTTGACACGGGATTGAAGGATGTAAGAGAAGATTGAACGTTTCAATTTCGGAAGCTCTGCACTCATCACTAGAACAAACAAATATATGAATTTATATAATATTGGTTTAAGAAAAAACTGCTTCGATTATTTCAACAACCAATTAAAAATTAAATATTATATTATTTGTAGAAAGTACCATCTAGAATCACTTTCTACCTGGGTTACAAAAGTAATTAATGTAAAATGTTTTGCGTAAACTACAGTAATTATCTTGTAACTCGTGATGTAGGAATTTGATATTACATTAGTTGAATAAGGAATTGATGAAATATTATATTTGTTATCTTCTATTCATTATAAAAATAATTAATGTAAAATGGCGTATATATGTTTGTTGGCCAAAAATTGATATAAATAAAAAAATTCGAAATAAAAGTTATCCTCAATTTTGTTTAGTAGAATCGACTTAGACTATACTAGTTCTTCAGTAATTTTTAATTAATACAATTTAATATTGATTAAATTAATGTTAATGTATTTTTATTTTAAAATTTATTTAATTTAATATTGAAATACTTTACACTAAATAAGATTTATTTTTAATATTAATTTAATTGTATTGGTTTGGACCATACTAAATTTTATCATACAATGTCTTTAACTTCTATAAAATAAAAATATAAATAAAAAATTATAGTAGATAAAGTAGATAAGTATGAACGAAAGAGATAAGAAAAAAAGTGTGAATAGAGGAGATGAAAATGGGTGAAGGATATGAGTGCGGGTAAAGGAGGATTGTAGATAAAAGAGATGGATATCACTAAATGAAATGAATATGTGTGAAGATGAAAATACTTGAACCAGATGAATGTGAGAAGATTTATATAAAAAGTGAGAAAGAAAAGTTATAAGTGAGAAGATTTGTCTCCTTTATATTTGGATTAAAAAAAATCTACAATTTTTATTCCTTGTCATGAATGCATACATATTCTTAACATATAATTTAGTGTTAAATAAATAATAAGATAAATAAAATTAGTATCAGGTTAGCTAGTTGATGCTATCTTAAGAAAAATAAATATTAAAAATAAATGAGATTAACATAGACTTAATTGATATTAATATAAATATTTTTATTTATTAAAAAGTTAAGAATAGTTGGTCTCATGTTATAGTTGACTTATCCAATTTTATTAGAATCTAACATTAAGGAAACTTTATATTAAGCTCGATTCAACTAACAATAAAATAAATATTTATTTACTATAAAGGTTAAAAATAGTTAGCATCAATTTAGAATTGACTAAGTTGAATCTATCAAGAACTAAATTATTTAAAGATTATTTTATGTTTTTTAACTTCCTTTTTAAAAAGTTAACCTCTTGCATCACATTAAAGTCGGCTAAGTCAACTTGCTTGCAGGTTTTTTTGTTTAACTTGCTTTGTTTGCTTTGTTCTTTGTCCATAAGTATAATGTAGTAGTCCTCTCATTCTACAATATGGTTATCTTACCAACCACATGTTGTATTTATGATACCACTTGTTGTGGTTGTTGAGAGAATCTGAGAAGGCATAACCAGGAGAGATCTTACAAGAATGAGAAATGAACCAAACATACACAAGGTAATGACACCACCTTTGACCCAAAACCTTAAGGCAATAGGTTTATAGGTCTTAGACTCGCACTTGGATTCCTAACCCCACAAACTCTGTTTCTTGCCATGTTGCTTTTCTTGAAGGCATTCCATTCATTTCACTTTCTTTTGCCTCTCACAACCGTATTAGGTCTAATTTCATTTGTATTGATCTTTTTTTTTTTCAAAAATGATGATGATGTAAATAATCTTGAAATTGAAAATTGAAGGATGATATTGGTACTAATACATCTCAATATGTTCTCACAACCTCCCAAGTACCTCTTGTGATTGATGATCAACTTCTTAGTATCCTCCATGTTTGTAAGTCCACCCAATCACATGATTTTGTTAATTCTTTTTATTTTTCTTCCTTTTTTTCCTTCTTAATTACAATTTATATTTTGTTTGAACCCTTTTTCTATTAAGATGTTGTTGTTGATCCATTTCTATATGTTATGTAAGAGGACTTGGTATTTCTTCCTCTAGAAAAACAAGTCATTGGCTTTCGGTAGGTCTATAAGATTAAATCAAAGTCGGATGGTTATTTTGAACATTATAGTAGTTGAAGAATTCTAATATGGTATAAATTATGCATAAACATTTACCTCACTTGTTAAGATTACTAGCATACATCCTCTTATTTTTGGTGCTTTTATTTGTCATTTGATGTGATGTTAAAATACTGTCTTAAATTTCCTTTTATCTAGAGGAAATTTACACAATATCTACTCTAGATATTTGTTATAATCCAAGAAAGACATGTAAGTAATGCATCTTATAATTATTCTTGTTTAATGCTAATAAATAAAATCCATGTCTCATATTCTACTTGAAAGAGAGAAATTTGATGTTAAAAATTGTATTGTGCATGGCTAAGATGACCTAAGTCGAGATCATGCACATACTGAAATGATACCAAAGTGTTATGCCGACTACTTTACTTGGCAGAGATCCTAGGTCGAGATCACGCACATGCTAAAACGATACCAAAACGCTATGCCAATTACTTTACATGGCAAAGATGTCCCAGACTAAGATGATATCAAGGTACTATATTGACTTCCTTATATGGTTGAGATGTCTTAGGTCAAGAGCATTTATAGACTGAAATTATATTAATGCATTCAAGGCACTATATTGACTTTCTTATATGGTTGAGATATCTGAGGTCAATAGCATTTATAGGCTGAAATTATATTAATGCATTCAAGGCACTATATTGATTTCCTTATATGGTTGAGGTGTCTTAGATAAAAATATTTATAGGCCGAAGTTATATTAATATATTGGTGGAAATGATAACCAGGAATTAATATAATAATGTCTATGATACATGATTATTAATGATTAATTTTTACTTTCTTAAAAAGTTGTATTTTCTCTTATAAAGTATGTACCTATTAAAACGAAAAGTCACCGTAATATTTTGTCAAAGAAGAATATATAATTAAATGATGGTGGAATAGGCAATAATTAGTAATATACTTTTAATATTATATAATACATTAAATAAAGTAAAATAAAATTATATATTAAATTAATTTTTTAAACAAACGTTATAAATCACATATAAGTGACTCACTCTTTTGTAACTTAACTTGTATTTTACTGAAAAGATATATTTAATTGAATTTAAAAAGAAAAAGCCATGTATCCGTCACCGCCTATTAAATCCATCACCATCAATTGAGACAGATTTCATTAGTTTTCATCTTAGGCTTTGATCAATCCCCATATGACATGTCACAGAATTGTTGGCACTCATACTTTCCACATGATATATCCTATGGTAATGAAATATATTTGAATAAAAAATGAAAAAGATCAAAGGTCTTTTATTTAAATAATATTGTCATTTTAAAATTGTATAAACAATGAGATCCAAAGATAAAATGATTAAGCTTTCCATGCAACCCTTTAGTTATTCTTTATTTATTTTTTTAGCACTTATATTATTAAATTTAAATTAAATACTATATGTTGTCCACATACACAGCTAGAAATCAGAATCGGCTTTGGTGGCTGGGTCTCAATGCAAGAGAAAAAGATGAGAAACCAAACACCACACTTTAGAACAAAGCCTTCACAAAGTTGGTTTGCTTTGTACTCTTGAATCTTGATCATGAAAAAGGAAAGTTGTTTTTCTTATCTTACACTTAAATAAAGAATTAGATAGCGACATACCATATATAACTTAACTATACAAGAGAAGATGAAGAGAGGTTTCACAAAAAAATATCTTAATAGGTGTTGCCTTGTGAAAGCACACAAACCAGTGGTGGAAGGAGAAACAGAATTTTTTTTCTATTTTTTTTCTATTAAGAAGGAAAATGAGCATATCCACACAGAATATCATATATATCTTGGTGTCAAATTGTTGATGGATTTTGTATATTTTATTTCATATTATTATGGACAGGACAAAAAGAATTTATTAACATGTTTTAATAAATTAAAATATGATGAATATGATCTATTTGATAAAAGATTAATTGATAATTTTTATGAGTATATAATTATTTCATAAAAGTCATTTTTAAAATATTCTTTTAAAAATTCAAAAATTAAATTATGTAAATAATTTAAACATATATTTCGAAAAAATATTTAATATTGAATTTTGTAAAACAAATTTAAGTATATAGTTTGAGATTATATTTTGATAGTTTCATTGAATGAAATTTGTTCTGTATTCTTATTTTTAATACTCAGAGTTATATTTGTTAAACTAAGTTTGGATAAATTTTAAAAATAGGTTTATTCTCACTATAAGAAAAATACTATTTAGTGATCAATTTTTAACTATCAAATAAAATGGTTACTAATTGATTGCTAAATAATTATAAAATATAAGTAATGATTGAATTTAGTGACCAATTAATTAAGATAATTGGTATCTAACATTAGTTATCAAGGTTCTAGTGATCTATATCATTAGATTGTAAATTAGTCTGTAGCTTAATTAGATACCAATTTAGAATCTAATGACATAGGTTACTAAAACTTTGGTAGCTAATGTTAGATATCAATTATCTTGAGTTAATTGGCCACTAAATTCAATCATTGCTTATATTTTGTAACTATTTAACAATCAAAATTTAATTTGGTGACTATTTTGGTCACAATTAGCAACCATTTTATTTAGTAGCTAAAAATTGGTCTCTAAATACCTTTTTTCTGTATCTGTTGTATGAGATTTGAGTTTTTGTTATTTTTGCTCAAGTTGAAAATAAGTTTGTTTTGTTCTATTACATGAGGTGTTTTTTATTAATATTTTTGCTTAAGTGAGTCGAATTTAACTTAAAACAAAATTAACGTTGAAAATCAACCTTCTTTGTTAGATTTTTGCTTAATTAAAATATTTTCACTCAAACGAGTCCATTCTTGCTTAAGTTAAAATATTCTCTCAAACTAAAAAATTTCTTTTGTTTTTTTTTTTTTTTATTTTCTTCTTGTCTCTTCAATGGATTGAATTATATATGAATGTTTATTTTTTAAATATGAAATGAATATTAAGTTGCATATTTGATTAATTTTGTGTTTTTGTTTAAATAAGTTATGATGTATGACAATCCTTACTAAGATTGATGAAATTTGTATGAATTTGTAGCTATATATTTAGGATGATACTTGAATTATTATTTTTTGTATTTGTATATTAAGTATAGACATTTATGTTCTAATAGAGATCCCTTGTTTCATTGATGATTTAACTCACATTGATTAATATATTAGGTGATGAGAAGCTCATGAGAGTTCTTACACACCATGACAATATATAAATACATGACTTAGGTTATAATGAACTTATATCTTATTTTTTTAGGTTCGCTTGTGAATTAGATTATATGTTAATTAGTATATGGTAGGACATAAGACATAAGTTGAAATATCATCTATTGAATATCTTTTATATATAGATCTATATGTGGTCTATATTATCATTATATATTAGTATTTGAAAAAAAATTGAATTAGTATTTAAAGAAAATTGAATAATTGTGATCTATTAATTAAGATGTCTTCCTTTATATATTTTTCTTATATTAAAAATTTATTTAAATATTTTATCCCTACATATGCTATTTATATTGTGAACTACATAAACATAACACCGTAATACAAATTACATTGAAAGTGGAACTGACCCAAATAAGATAGGAATCTTTAGAACAATGATCAATAATTCTAACAAATATTTCTAACAAGTTTAATTAGTGTCACATTCATTATCTACTTATAATAGTCTATATATTTGAAATATGTAATAAAGATATAATCATACTAGTAAAGTAGGCATATTTATATACTATTAAATTAGTAAAAAGTACTTATAATTTAATAAAATTAGACAAAAGATGTTATAATAGATAATAAATATAAATATATTTTGAAAATATATAGGAATATCCGAGCATGATATACTCGAAATCAAACCCTTGACATATGATAAAGTATACTTTATCATATCATTTTATTATCACGATATTTTTTATTTATAAAAAGAAAATATTAAAAAAATGACGTGAAAAGAGGGGGGTATGGTGTAGATAGTGAGAGATCCTTCCCTAAATTCCGAGCGCCACTCTGATAGGGACTGATCGGACAGGTTGCTCTTGTCTTTTTCCCCTCTTTCTCATCCCATCTCTCTCCCTTATTCTATTTTTTTTTTTAACAATAAAACTAAAACTGTTGCTGTTTCATGCACACAGCAATTCATCTTCATTCTAACAAAACCACAACCATCACTGTTTCTTCAGAACTTCCGGTTCTTGTCATTGAAGACCCAAATCACGTGTACATTAAAAAAACAATATCAATGTTCATCTTGTTTTTTTTATATGTACAAATTTTAAAAGCTTAAGTTTAATACAAAACAACACCTTTTTAGTAAAAATCAATCATAATAGTTTTTCCTATTAGTGATAGAGAGATATGAAGTGGTGTCAATAATAAGATATGACATTAGATGAATATATTTCGTATGGTATATGATAAAAAAAATATCACACACTATTCAAGATTTGATTGATATAGTACCAAGAAAATATTTTACAATCAAGATTCAAGAAATAAATAAATCAATCATCGAAAAATAACTTCAAACCAAATATTACGATCCAGAAAAGAATCGCTAAATTAGTGATTTGATGTCCAATATTTTTAGTCTACGGAATCCAAAGGGAGAATATAGAAACAAGACAGAGAAAGATAAAATCACAAACTGCTAATCAGAACTCACTAATTAAATAGAAAAAATATTTATAAAATCTTTTGGAAGAAAAAAAATAATATACTTTTTCAAAAATTAAAATTAATTTATATAAAAACTAACTTGTAGAAATTATTTTATTCTTTTTTAAAAGTTTATTTTCAACTTGTGAATAAATTAATTTTAACTTATAAGAAATTATTTAACTTTTTAAATTTTTCTTCCCTGAAAATCTTAAATAGGTTGTTCAAACATATAAATAAGATATAATTCACCCTATTGTAATTGAATACATCATGAATTATTTGACCTTTCAAATGGCCGATTTAGCTTTTGGTGTCTTTATTAAAGTAGTATTATTACAATTAGACTGTTATTTTCTTAAGAAATATTTCATACAATATATCCAATCTTCTGCATTTATTTATCTAGAAAAAATACATTCAATTCTTTTCGTTTTTATCTACAATAGTGCACGATGATAATATTCCTAGGGATTGAAAGTAAACGTGTCTCGCGCTGTAAATAAACGAAAGGAAATCGTTAAAAGAACCAGAACATTTAGAGAGAACAGGATATTTTTTCTATGCTGTAATTGAACATTAATCTATAAGTTTTATTATATGTTCATAGAGTGACTCCAATAAAAAAAATGTAAAAATTAACATTGCAAGAATCTTCTAGAGCTACAATCACTAATATATAACTTGTGATTTTACAAGGCTTAATATATGTGATTTAAACACTTGGTGAAGTCAGAATATTTATATTATAGATTTTGTTACTTAATACACAAATTCAATTAATAATTCACATATCACCCTAAATTTATAATATCAAATTCTATATATTTTATACATACATATAATTTAAATCATACTTATTCACAATTAGTCCACAAATTATTGTAAGCATTAAAGAAAAACAACATACAAAATATGCTCATAATTCTATTATAATAAAGTAAAATGGTGAATACTAAAATTATTTGAATATAATAAGCAAGTAAGAAAATTTAGTTTTATTTTTTTATGAGTTGAGTTTATTTTGAATCAATTGAGTTAATTTTGAATCCACTGAATCAAATTAACAAAAACTTTCTCCAATTACTGTTATATCCAAATTTGCTAGCGATTTTAAAATGTGTAAGCAAATTTATAAAATTTTGTTGACTTAATTACAATCTACTTAGCAAATTCAAGTGTAGGAGTAATATAGAATCTTCTCAATAGATTTATGTAGAACATATTTTTCTACAAAATTTTCAAAACTAAAAACTTTAGTAAATCATTCTACACTCTATAACATTTTAAAAATACTCATTTACAACTATGGAATGCTCAAAATAGCCAACAACAACTATATAAATATTACTTCCAAGTTTATATCAATATAGCCTAAATTTACCATACTAGACTTAATTATACAAAGTTTGAGGTATCATTTATAAAAACATCAAGGATATCCAATTAAACCTATCATACCAAGTTTCATGTATATAATGAATCCAAACATTCATCAATCAACAATACAACAATAACCATCAAATATTTCCACAAATTTAACCAATTATAAACACTCAAACAAAAACATATATAACTCAAAATTCATGTTCAACTTCAACTAACTCAAAATATCAATCAAAACACAATAAACATTTTAGTTTTATCTAAATTTTTACTTTAGAAAATTGTTTTTAAATATTTTTTTTAAAATTTAAAAAATAAAAATAAAAAAATATCCTGAATATCCGTGGATATGAAAAAATCCACAAACCTTTGTTCGCGGATACTAACAAATAACAAACAAATTGTTCCGTATCAACCTTGCCATCCCTAGGGAAGTTGTAGGTGCACCACAGTGAATTTTTGTGTTTCTTATTCTAATATTTTAAAAGTAGTTTATTAAAGAAAAGCAAATGGACCCCTCTTCCGGTATTTCAGGAGATCACTAATTCTATTAATTGCCTTCCGTGGCAATATTAATTGAGTCCATATTTGTAATAAAAGCATGAAGAAAACCAGTGTGTTTTCAGATTTTTATTGCATTATTCTTCAAACATATATTTCATTTTATGAATTAGCCATAGCTTTTCTTAATTGATAAAATAATATACATGTTGGTAAGACATTTAAATTGGTTAGAGTTGAGTGAAATTTTAAAATTAATTTTATCGCATTTACATTAATAAAAACATTATATAGATGGTAAGGAAATGACAAAAATACACTAGAATCAAAGAATAAAAAATTAATTAAATATGAAAAATGAAGAAAAAAAATTTCATTTGTTATTTTTTCATAAAGATTTGCGAGAAAATGGTCGTAAATGTAATAAAATAATAATAAATTTAATAAAATTATAAAATATTAATATTAGAAAATATTAATAATAAATTTATAAAATAATAATAAAAATAAGATAATTATTAAAATAAGATAATTATTAAAATAAAATACTAATTTTAATGTTAAAAATAAAAATAATAATAAAATCATAAATAATTATAACAAGAAAATTAATAAAATAATAATAAAAGTAATAATAATAAAATAATAACAATAAAAATAAAATAATAACAATAATAATTTAATGTATTTTTTTAAAAAAATTGTATATATTTTTAGATGTATTGATAGTATTAAATAATTCATATTTTTTTAGTCGAGTTTTCGAATCTTATTGAAATAGTGTTTTAACACTCCACACAAAATATACATTCTACTAACACGGTTAACTTAATACAATTACATATATTTTAAAGTAATCCACATTTATTGTATTTCATTTTAATATAATGAAGTATTTAAAATTTAAAACTTGATTGCAGATCAACATGTATAAATCTAACTAAGAACTTTATAACTACTAAGGCAGATTAAATATAACATCTTTCACATGATTATCTGTATCATCATTTGCTCATACGATTATCATAGAAAGATACCAAACACACAAACAAGAAAGGGTAAGCTAACCGTTTCTAAAAACATCTAGAATAATCCAAGTTAATCACATAATTCAACAACACATAAGCATATCTAATCATCTATTCCAATCAATTTCATCAACAATTCCAATTATAAGACTCTGACATACATAAACATACTTGACTCTACCTCTAACACTCGTGCATTGTATAGACCCTAAGATATGCACCTAACATACAATTCTAAGTTGTGAATCGAGGTACCCCAAATCAATGAATCATCTATCTTGTATGTCAAGGTTAGTTCCCCTAAGACTTTTCTGCCTAGTTATATTTCAAGCTGTAGTCACCCAATTCAAACTTTCTTCGTCTCTCATCACCTAAATAATGATGATCTATTTGATTTCTATTACTAATATAGTCAGGATATCAATAGTTATTGATCAGATCCTCAGACAATGCACATTCTAATAGATATAGACCTGAGTATTCTCTTTTCTGAAAATACTAAGCCTAGACCATGACCACTTCAATGAACAATTTAACAATATCATATCACATGCATATATCTTTACTCATTCATTTATTCACTTTTCAAACTCAATCTCAAATATCCCAAGAATTACATAATCATTAATATTATCAATCATGAATCAATCCATTCAATCAAATTGTGTTACAAAAGAATCAAACAATCAAAACAGAAAAAAAAAAATTAGCTTGACCGAGAATTCCTCTCGCTTGAGCGTAAGTTATCTCGTTTGAGCGAAAATGGTCCCAAGAACAGTCCAGTTTCAATATTATTTTTGTTTGAGCGAGAATACATTGATCAAAATTTTGCTTGAGCGAAAATCTTCTTGCTTGAGCGAAAATAAACCAGAAAATAGGTGTAAATTCCAGTAAAGTCGCTTGAGCGAGAACATTATCGCTTAAGTGAAATATGAAGAAAAACCAATTGCATTTGTAGTTTTCAAACCTATTTCGCTATCTTAAACATTATCAATCAACCTCAAATATCTTATTTTTCCACATAACAACATAGCTACATATCGAATAATCTATTACACTCAAATTTATCTACAAATCCAATTATATATCATTTCCTATGCCCAACTACTTTCCAAACTCCATTCAATTCACAAAAATATCATCTTCCATGCTTCACAATACAAGTTCACTTCCAAATTTTCTCAAACCAAAACACCTAGGATCAGAAATTCTTATTTTTACCAATATCATTAACACAAGCTAATTTCATACTCAATTCAAAATAAGTTAGTTTACCTTACCAGTCAAATAGATACTATCAAATTTATGCGACCATCAATCTTAATGAACCTACCATACCAATCTGTCTATCTTCATATTTCAATTTTAACCACCAACCAAACTTAACTTTACAACTTATAGCATTTTAGGTTTTGAACTTCAAATGAGGTTTTGCATCAAGATTCATCAAACAATCAATTTCAATCCTACTAAGAAAATTAGTGGCTTAACCTAAATTCCTTATTGTCAAAATGCACATAGTGAGCTTCCATAACCTGATTAGAAGCCAAAACTCTCTCAAAAGTACTCCGAGCCTAAGAATCACAAAAGAAACTCTAACCTGCACCACAGAGATCTGAATAACAATCAGATTACACTACAAAGGCACTAAGCTAACAGATATTCACTCTTGAGCATCAAGCCCCACATGCAAACTCAATTTCTCAAGAAAAACAGTTACTCGAAAGTTAACTATAAAAGAAAGATGACAGAATTGAACTTACTCAAACCAGAAATCTATTAGAGAAAAAACGCTCAGGTTTCCGTCACGAATCTAAAGACATACTCTGATTGTCAATCTGATGACAGTAAGAGTTATAGAGTTAGAGAAGTAGAGGATATTTAGAGAAATTTTTTTTAAAGAGAAGGTGGTTTAGAAAAATGAGACCTGAATAACTTGACATTTCTATTTTGTATGAACTTTTATTTTAGTAAAATATTTAGGTGCTCCTTTCGACTACCACACCTACTCTATGACTATTATCTAAATCCTTACATTAATCAAATATAAGTTTGGGATTTATAGGTATAAATAATTATTCATTCCACGTTTAATATTTAGAATTTTTATTTATTTATGATTTTGAAGAATTTAAGATTTTTATTTATTTAAAATTTTGAATAATTTAGAAATTTTATTTATTTCAAATTTGTATTTAAGTAGGATATTAAATAATGTAAGATTTTTATTTATTTATAATTTTGAATAATTTAGAATTTTTATTTATTTTATTTTTTTATTTAGGTAACACAATAAAATAATTGGTAATTTTACAATTTCATCAATTAAAAAATAATAATTCATCAATTATACTCAACAAATTAATCATATTCTATTTTAAATTTTTATAAATTTTTTCTTAATTTCTCACAATTTTTTCCTTAATTCAAAAACATATATTTTCTACTCTCTTCCACCACAACTTTTTTTTTCACTATCAAATTCCCCCTCAAGTTGAAACACGCTATAAGAGAGAATATGTCAACCATTGTCATGCAAATTTAATAACACAAGAGTAGTTTTAGAGTTCCTTGGCTAAGTTTTTTTTTTCTTCTTAAATTTAAACATTGGTTTTATCTTTCACTAAAATTGATTTTTTATTTCTTAAATATAATAATAATATTTTTATTTCTTAAATTTAAGAACAATATTTTAGTCACATATAATGATATAAAAATAGTTTGTAAGATCCAATTTATTTAAATTTATATAATAAAATTTAAAGTAAATAGATAATGAAAAAAATATTTTGAGAAAAATATTACAAATATATTTAAAATAATTTTTTTTATCTATTTCTTTAAAATAATAAACTATATAATTATTTTTTAAGTTCTTGTATTAATAGTTCATCCTTTTCACAGTCAAATTTTATCTCAGAAGAGATAGATCGATATATATTGAATGATTGAAATCTTGATTTATATTAAAGTTTTTAAAGTTAGGTAAGCGTATGGTCAAACAACATGATATATTGCTCAAACAGGGAATTCACAACTTAAGTAAAGAATTTTCTTCTTTTGAGTGAAGACAAGTCACTCAAGTAATGATGTATTGCTCAAGTGTTAAGCCTCTATTTTTTTTTAATTACTTATTAATTGTTTTGTTGTAAATATGAATAAGTTATGCGACTGGCTTATGTATATATGAAATTATAACATTGATAAGTATGATTTTACATGTATTATGATTGGATTGAGTGGGAAAAGATTGATAACTAGAATAATATATAGCCAAGTTATAGTTGTCATATTAAGTACAAGAACCTATTAAAAGAAAAAGTATCCTATTTTTATTGATAATTTAAATAATATAGATTAAGATATTAAAGTTGTGAAAATTTGAAGGATATGTTTGCATCAAATTTTGTATAATAGGTGCAGTGAACTACTCAAACATAAGAACATGAGATTAGGTTACAATCTTGGTTCTAATGGGTCAAGTTAGTTTTTGGTAGAATATATTTACTACAAGTCTTGTGTGGAAAGTGAATTATAACAAATTACCTTGATATGATAAGAAATATAATAAAGAATTTCAGATATAAGTTATGACTAGAATAAATTCTTTATATTAAGAATGTGTAATGATGGGAAGGATATATATATATATATATATATATATATATATATATATATGTATATATATATATATATATATATATATATATATATATTA